>CAFBMR010000026.1_pt1 | contig 19024 bp, 12 predicted proteins | sample 7269021 | NCBI WGS metagenome assembly CAFBMR01 (sample SAMEA6814071, study PRJEB35770) | uncultured Actinomycetes bacterium | biome: Freshwater; feature: Freshwater reservoir; material: water | place: Czech Republic | collected 2017-05-23 | depth 30m m
CCCGTGAAAAGCGCGATCCAGCAGCGCGTGCCGACGCTTCCCACGCCCACGACCTTGCGTGCAGCATCGCGCAGGGTGTACTGGGTGAAGAGGTGCCGACGATCTGCACTCAACGTATTGGCGTAGTCACTCTCTACTGAAGACAAAAGATGCTGAATGTATTCGAGCCCCTGCGCCTGAATCACGTCTTCAATGCGGACGACCAACGGTGGCTCACTCACAATTCGAAGGCGATCACCTTCCATCACCGTAAGTTTCTTCATCGCCTGAACGGAATTGCGACTCATCACCTTGGTCACCATTTTGTTGGCCTTGGTCACGTTTGCCTTTGGTGCCGCGAGTTGGATCTCCGCCAGGAGATTCTCCACATCAGCAAGCGCGTACCAGACGTCGAGTGTGTTCATGCCCGCAAACTGAAGCATCGCGGTGCGATACCGCGCTGCCGCGGTGCGCACTGCGGCCCGGCGCTCCTTGCCTTTGTCGCCGCGATCACGAGCGGCGACTTCGATGCTCGCACAGAGGCGCTTGACGTCCCACTCGATCGGCCCGGGCAGAGTCTCGTCGAAGTCGTTGATGTCGAAGACGAGACGACGCTCCGGTGAGCCGTACATGCCGAAATTGACGAGGTGCGCGTCACCGCAGAGTTGCGCGATGAGGTTGGTGCGCGGCCCGCGCGCCAGGTCCGAAGCCATCACCAGTGCGGCCCCGCGATAGAACGAGAAGGGAGAGGAAACCATGCGCCCATAACGGATAGGCACAAGCTCCGCGAGACGACTCTCGGCCTGTTCCTCCAGTAGCGAAATCGGGTCGGGCCGGTCCGTCAGGTTGAGTGCCGCGAGGTCATCCATGCCGGCCACCCTATGCGGTCCAGACGGGGAGCACGGTGGTAACGTTTCTCCCGCGCGCCGCTAGCTCAACTGGCAGAGCAGCGGACTCTTAATCCGCGGGTTGTAGGTTCAAGTCCTACGCGGCGCACCCACACAAACTCAGGCTCATCCCGTAAGCCTGAGCGTCGTAGAGATTCGCATCGGCGCCTGTGCTTGAGCCCGACACTGCATATCCCATGCCGGCACCCCTTGGCGGAAGCCCATGTTCTCACTAGCGCTCTTAGCGACGAGTGGGTGCCTCACTCCGTTAACCAGACACGTGATCGTGAGCGTGAGAGGGCCCTTGGTTGCTGAGTTCGTGCCGCTTGGTACCCAGCCGCTAGCCAGTTGCCAATGCTGAATGTAGAAGCGCCTGGACGAATTGGGGGGTTGAATTTTGTCCACCACAGACACAACAGGCGAGCCAGACCAGAAAGTAATCGATCGCGTTCGCTTGCGCTCGGTGCCTGACACAAGCGTGTAGGAATACGAATCGTTCGCGTACACATGTCGAGTGGCGCTCACCACCCGGTCTAGTGCCATTCGTCCGATTTCGAGCACCGAGTGGTTGCCGGCCGCGCTCTCCTGCTCGAGTCTGAGTCGATCAGACTTATCGAACACGCCACGATCCGACAACACCTGCGTCTGTACGCCGGAGACGTCGACCCACCACGTCATCGACCCTCGGTCGTCGTGTCCATGCATCGTCGGAGCTGGACCAAACCTCACGATGTGATGACTCGCCCCATAGGAAGTGATCATCTGCGCCGCGGCCCAGCCAGAGGCGCGTAACTGTCCAGATTCGGTGGGGCACCATAACGAACCGAGATAGGGAAAGGCGCTTGCGTCGAACGAGCCAAATCCATCGCCGATGGGCTCGATGTGGCCATCAGGTGCTGCCAATGCTCCGATTGCCACCGCCGCCTGCGACAAAAGCGCAGTTGTCCCAGATCCGTGCCCCTCAATTGCGCTCGACGCTTCTTGCCACAGCTGATAGTTGAGGACTTGGTAACCGGACGCCTGTTCCCCCATCATGCCGCAATCGCCAAATACCAGTGGCGCTTCGGCTTCAATTCGCCCGACGGCGAAATCCACCCATGTCGCTTCGCTCACGACTAGTCCGGCATCAAATATTGCGAGATTCGCAAAAAGCCCATGGTTATGCACCTGACGATACGGCGGGCCGTAGTAGCGCGGACCACTCAAGCCCGCGACGAGACTGGTCATGATCGGGAGTAGCCGCACGTCCGATGTTTTGTCGTAGGCGCATACAACTGTGCCTAGTCGGCGCGACATCGCACTCTCCGCCCAACCCGTATCAAGAAGTTGGGTGTGCGTTGCGTCATCTCCCGGATCGGGCGACGCGATCGCCTGCTCTACAAGTCGGTCGGCGATCGCTGGGTAATCCACGTCATACGCGGCCCATAGCCACCCACCGCTGTCGAATACCGCCGAGGCAAGTGCATCAGCACCAGAGTGCTGCCAGCCCGCTGGACCCACAGCAAAAGTCTGGCCATCGACGATCACCGTGGAGCCACCAGAATCAAGCGAAGAACTATCGACCGAAAGGATCTGTCCGCGGCCGATCGATCGGGCACATTCCCGGGCGACCGCGCTAGCGACTTCCGCGTCCGTTGTTTCAGCGACGGCAGACGAAGCCGCTGGTTGCACCGCGATCAGCACGCATGCGACTACGGCAGCACTCACGTACCACCCGACTCCGCGCCTTGTCATGACTACGACTTGGAATACACAAACCGTCCTGGTGATCCATCTGACCACGGCTGCTGCGTAGGTGTGAGTCGCTTCTTCGCCGCCTGCTCCTTGAGCAACGCCTTGAGTCCTGCGACGGTGGTCCGGTAGCGACGCACGTTCGCAAGATTGTTTTGCTCAGTCGGATCCAGAGTCAGGTTGTACACCTCAATCTGATCAGGTGACGGTCCCGTCTGCCCAGGTCGCGGATTCGTCACCTTGACGGTCGTCGTGGCATTCTTGCTACCGCCTTGGTTGACGTTGCCCGACACGATGGTCTGTACGTCTTTGGAGCCAGGGCTCGACCAGAATTGGGTGTTGTCGAAGTAGCGGGTGTACTTCCACCGTTCCTTGGCACCACCGGCTCCGGTGGGCAGATTGACCACCACGGTCTCCAGATTTGCCGGGGAGGCAACAGCCGGATACATCGTGCCATTCCACGCGACCTGAGTTTGGCCACGCATGGGTTCGTCGTCGGTCATGAAGTAGACCGGCGCATCCGCCAGCTGACTTTCAGTCACTTCGCCGAGCAAGAAGCCCGAAAGATCGCGGCCAGGCAACTTGCGTACCTGTGTATGTGACGCGCGAAGCCGCACGCGCAAAGTCTCTTCGTCAAGACCAGCAAGTCCGAGCATCGTCGGCAGCAGGTCAGCGTGGCTCGTGAGCATGTCGGTCGATTCCGCAGTCGGGAACAAGCGCGGGTTATGGAACACGAAGGGCACGCGCAGAACTTCGTCATAGGCGACGTGCCACTTCTGGAACATGCCACCATGCGAACCGAGCAACTCGCCATGGTCGGAGAGATAGATAACAACTGTCTCGCGGTATTCAGCCGCATCGCTCTGCAGTGCTTCGAGTACCTTGGCGATGTTCTCGTCGACCGTCTTCTGCAACTGGTAATAGAAGCGGTGGTAGGCCGTGTTGTTCTTCGTCGGCTGCAATGCGAGCGGGTAGGTGTCGCGGTAACTCGCCTGTGCCGTCGGCTTCGACGACAGGTCTTCATTCGACGTGACGTCGTAGTCAGCCGTAAAGAGGTCCGTCGGGACATTCGAGCCTTCTAGTTGTTGCGCGAGATACAGATTGCGCTGCGCTAGCGACAACTGCCCCCACAGCACAATGTCGTGTGGGTCCACGAAGGACGTCACCACGAGCCACGGACGTTCGTTGTCCTTGAGATCCTTGAGGAGGTCTGCTCCCTGACGGGCATAGACGCGATCGCGACCGCGGCCACCGGGGCCCGAAGACCCAGAGTTAAGCGGGTTGCTGCCGTGGGGCTCGGGGCCAACCCAGCCTTCGAAACCGTATGCACCGAGTCGATTGGCCTCAAGGTAGACCTGCTCAAGCCGCGGATCCGCAAGACCGCTGTCGTCGTACGAAGGCAGTGCGTTATAGCTGCCAGGCTGGTAGAGATCGGCGTCTGAGACGTGCCACTTGCCCTTGTAGAACGTGTCGTAGCCGGCCGAGCGGAACCACGCACCCATCGTCGGAACAGTGGTGGGATCGAGCCAGAACAAATCCTCTTCGATCGCACTTTTGGCAATGCCCGATGTCTGGGTCACGCCGTGCAGGGAGGGGTACTGACCGGTGAAGAACGAAGCGCGGCTCGGAGCACACGCTGAGGCCATGATGTGGTGGTTGTCGAACGACATGCCCTTGGAACGCAGAAATTTCTGCGACAGCAAGTTGTTCTCGCGCCAGCTGGCGAGCTCGGCGCTTTCGTAGACGGGAGCAATGCGCTGCTCGTCGACGACGACCACGAGGAAGTTGGGGCGGCGCTTGAGCTTGCCACGCGGAGTGAACCTCGGCAGAGTCTCGGCCTGCGCCGGCACTGAGGCGCCCACGACCGTTGCAGCACCGGCAAGAAGCCCAACAGCGCCTATGCCCTGGAGCATCCGCCGGCGATTCATGCCCTGGTTTTCCTCAGTCATTGCGATCCTCCTCGTGGCGCCGAAAGGGCGCCTAGGTGGACCCTAGGGCCTGCGGGCAGCCGAAGACACAATAGGGACCAAGATCGGACGCAAATACCGAATATGTCCGCTCAAGACCAATCCCTGCCACACTCTCGGTCATGTCGACATCTGACTTCCGTGCAGTCTTGGAGTCAGCGCCTGAACCACAACGCACGACCCTTTTGGTGGTTGTCGAACGTGTGCTTGCTGCGCTGCCCAAGGGAGTGAACGTTCAGAAGTGCATCTCGTACGGGATTCCCACCATCAAGATCACGGGCGTGTCGGTCGCCGCTGTGGCTGCGAACAAGGATTTCTGCTCGTACTACCCATGCAGCGGTGGGGTGCTTTCGACGTTAGCCGCGGACTTGGCGGGATTCAGCCAGACCAAGAGCGCGCTTCACTTCCCGCACGACACTCCACTACCAGCCGCCCTCGTCAAGAAACTCGTGAAAACACGGCTCGCCGAGATCTCGGCACGAGGTCGCTAACGAGAAAGTGAATTCTCGGGGAAAGTTGACAATCGACACCAATTCAGCCTCAATTCTTTGCTATTTTAGGCAAAATTTTCGGAGGTCACATGTCTACAGCCACGTCCGTCCGGCGCAATGCTCGCCGCATTGTTACTGCCAGCGCCGCTGCTGCTGTAGTTGCTGTGAGTCTGACGACACTGCCTTCGAGCGAGGCTGCCGCAACAGACTTCGCCGCGACCATTTCGGCTATGGGCACTGGTGCCAATGAGGTCGTGTGGTCGATGGCCGCGACCAACACAACCGCGTACGCAGTCGGCGGGTTCACCACAATTGATGGTGTGGCTGCGGACGGCATTGCCAGCTACGACATTGCTACGTCGACGTGGTCAAGCATGGGCACGTTTGACGTCACCCCCGAACTCATACGCGCTTCTCCCTCGGGCGACCTGTATGCCGGCGGCGCGTTCAGCAGCGCAAACTCCGCACCGTTCTCTAAGTCGATCGCCGTGTGGGATGGCGCCACATGGGATGGCCTAGGCGATGCCAACCAAGTACTCGACGGTCAGGTGTACGCGATGGCGTTTGGGCCGGATGGTTCGCTGTACATCGGCGGTACATTCGCTTCAACTAGTGGCGCCATTGGGCTCAATTACGTCGCGAAGTGGACGGGAAGCGCGTGGCAGCCACTCGGCACAGGAGTCAATGCACGGGTACGCAGCATCGCCGTTGACTCGCAGGACAATGTCTATGTCGCCGGTGACTTCACACAAGCGGGGTCGACGATGGTGTCTTCCATCGCGAAGTGGAATGGCTCAACGTGGTCTGGGCTAGGTAGCGGCTTCGCGGCAACAGCGAATATCGATATTGCCACCGATAGTCACGACAATCTCTACATCGTCGGGGATTTTGCGTCAGTGGGAGGTGTGACGGCCAACAAGGCCGCAAAATGGAATGGCAGCGCGTGGAGCGCACTTGGTGGCGGCCTTGCCAACGGTATTCCTTTCGACCTCGTGATCGACACGGCCGATCAGGTATATGTCGCAGGATCTTTCACGTCAGCCAAGACCTCTGCCGACTCAATCGTCGCTGGCACCAACTCATTCGCTCGATGGAATGGCGCTACGTGGCAAGGAATGTCGACCGTATTCAACGGCGGAGGTGCGCGGACAGTTGCGATCGGCGGCCCATACGGCACTGTTTTTGCTGGCGGAGACATGACGTCGACGAATCCAGCATCTTCGACCCTCAATTACCTGGCCCAGGTGCAGCCAGGGCCGACGATCTCCAGCATCACTCCTTCGCGTGTGGCACCAGATGGCGGAACCCCGTTTTCTGTCAACGGCGCAGCCCTGAAGGGCGCCTACATTGCCATCACGATCGGCGGAGTTGTTCCCGCCAACGATGCATCCGTGAGTCAGGCGCAGTTCACGGCTGAGACCCCAGCACATGCGGCAGGCGAGGTGACGGTGTCCTTCTCGACGGCAGCTGGCACGGACACGGCCACGATGACTTTCGTGGATCCGCCAACGTTTACCTCCATTTCCCCTGAGGCTGGGCCCACTGATGGTGGAACCCTCGTAACAATCACAGGTACTGGATTCACCGACGCAACGTCCGTGGAGATCGGCGGAACCGCAGCAACGGGCTTGACGATCGTGTCAGACACCCAGCTCACCGTGGTTACGCCCGCTCACGTGGCTGATCTCAGCGACGTGAAGGTGATTTCTGATTTCGGTGACGTAACGCAATTCAACGCATACCGCTTCGCGCTGGCGCCCACGATTATCACCGTCTCACCCTCATCGGGAAGTTCCCTCGGTGGCACGGCAGTCACGATCGAGGGTGCAAACTTCACCGGTGCCACTGAAGTGCAATTCGGTACGACGCCAGGGACCTTGCTTACTGTCGTCAGCGACACGCAACTCACAGTGGTATCCCCTGCTGGCACTGGAACTGACCGAGGGATCACCGTCACTGGTCCGGGAGGGTCAACCACAACCGCTGGAGCATGGGACTACATCTCCGCAGCCACCGCGCCGCGCAACCTGAAGCAAACTGCAAAGGCCAAGGGTGCGATGACTTTCACGTGGTCGGCCCCCACCTCTGCCGGTGGCGGCACCATCTCCGGCTACACCGTGCAGTACCGCAAGCACGGAGCAAGCACCTGGAAAACCAAGTCCACTCTCCAGACTGGTCGATCTGTGACGTTGAGCCGCTTGCGTGATGGCGTCAGCTATGACATACGCGTGGCGGCTCAAAACGGACAAGTGGGCGCGTATGCCTCTCTCACTGCCACGACACCGGCACTCCCCGCGGCGCCCACTCGCGCATCTGCGAAGGTGCGCGGCAAGGTCGTCACCATGAAGTGGACGAAGGCCGTCGTGCAGAGTGGTAGCACGCGCACCGCAAACCTCATCGCCTGCACTAAGGGTTCGGTGAAGAAGAAGACCGGCCGACTGTCTGCAGGTGCAACAACTGGCAGCATCACTCTTGGCAAGGGCACCTGGTCGTGTCGCGTCTTTGCTTACACCGAAGCAGGCCACGGGCCCGGCAGCACCGCGAAGTCCGTCAAAGTCACGTAACAAATTGGTGGTGGTTCGAGTGCCTGGCCGATCGAAAAAATCTTTATAGTTTTCAACACTTTTTTGGTGTTTGGGCTTGACGTTGTCAGTGCCTCGGTATATCCTGTTTTCACATTGTGGCGCTCCCAATTGGGAGATTACTTAGTTTAAGAATCCTTGTGGTCCGGGCCTTTTTGGTTCGGTGTGCTTATGCGTTGGGTGTGTGGTGGCCACTCGAGTCGCAAAGGATTTTCTCTCGTGTCGAACCTTGCTCTGCGCGCGTCAACTGGTGAGCTGCCGGTTGATCTCGTCGCGCTGCGCGAAGAGGTACTGGCTGCGGGTGGCGCGATCGGCAATGACATGTTGCGTCAACTTCTCGCACAAGGTCCGAGTTGGGCGATGGCAGGTGTGTTGGATGCGATCGATCCAGACCGAGTGGCACCAGTCGAGTTCGATCTACCTGATCCCGACGCTGTGTCTGATCATGCGATGCAGGTTGCGGTGCGTGAAGGGGCTGATGCGGGCCGGTTGATTCTGTTGCAGTTGTGGAAGCGACAGGAAGCCTGGACTGCGTCTCGGTCCATGACCAGCTCGCACGCCTACGCGACCTCCGCGATGGACCGCACCGGCCGGGAAACCTCTCGCTTTGATGTGTCACGTTCGGGCGTGGTTGCCGAGGTCGGCCTCGTGATGGGTGTGCATGGGTCGACGGCGGACGTGAAGATCACTCAAGCTGGCCTGCTTAACCCCGAAGGTGTGCTCTCCACCACCCACGAAGCCCTCGCGCAAGGACTCATCACCGAACCCGTCGCTCGCCTGATGGCTGACGCGATGGACGGCCTGAGTTTCGAGCAGATGGCCCGAGTCGAAGCCATGGTCCTGCCCCGGCTCGTGCGCCACATCGATCCCGTGACTCGTGAAGGTGCGCCTGCGGGCTATTCCTATGCCAAAGACCAACTCGCTCGAGCCCTCAACCGGATCGCACCTGAGCGAGCCAAAGAAAAGCACGCCCGGGCCATGGCCAAGCGTGGAGTCAAGATCCGCATCCTCGAAGAAGACGGTCTCGCCCAAATTTGTCTGTGGACCACCAAAGTCCAAGGCATCTCGTTCTATGAACGCATTAACGAGATGGCTGAAGCTTCCCAAGCTGCAGAACGCAAGGCAGTAGAAGATTCCGGACATGACGCGTCGGGGGTCCGCACGATCAACCAAGCACGAGCCGATGTCTTGGTTAAGTTGGTCCTCAACGCCGGAAACACCACCTCGAATGGCAAGGATCAACAGGGTCAGGCAACACACGAGACTGCCACTACCGTTATCGGATGCGGTAACTCCTCTGCCCGCGTGAGTGTTGGCCTGCTGATCGACCTGCCCACGATCCTCGCGCTGCGTGACAACCCCGCGGAGCTACCCGGCTACGGACCACTCGATCCCGAACTCGCAAGAGCCCTCGCGGCGGACAATGAGTGGCGAAGATTCCTCCACGATCCGATAACCGGACAAATATTGGACCTCGGTCACACAAAATACGAACCCAATAAGCGGTTGCGCGAATTCATTCATGCCCGCGACCCCAAATGCACCTATCCCGGATGCAACCACCAAGCGCGAAGATCCCAACTCGACCACATCACGCCCTGGCCCCAAGGTCCCACCGACCGCGACAACCTGCATCCCTTATGCGTGCACCACCACAACTTAAAAACGCACGGCAATTGGCAAGTCACCCGCGACCACGACTCGGGCGAAACCACGTGGACCAGTCCACGCGGCCTCACCGCGAAAGCACCACATCCCTACCAGCCCATGCCCAAAACAATCTGGCCCGACGAAGACGACGGACCACCACCGTTTTAAGAGGTTCACGGTGCATCCAAAAACTTAGCTATCCGCGCCCGGAGTCCCGTTGGTCGCTATCGCACCGGCACCTGTTGCACTCGCGGCACCACCTCGTCCGCCAAGTGCTCCACCACCAGGGCCTCCGTCACCACCGTTGCCACCAACCGCTACGACCATTGATCCCGTTGCCGTTGCCGCGCCGCCATCGCCACCATTGCCACTCGGAGGGCCGTGACCCCCACCGGACCCTCCGATGCCGCCCGTTGCGATGCCATCTGCTCCTGTGACGGTGGCTGAAGCACCCGTCCCGCCAACTCCACCTTCAAAGCCCGTGCCACCAGCGCCGCCGGCACCTGTTCCGTACAGCCCGCCGGAGTCGTAGGCACCAACGTTGAGGTTCTCACCGATACCGGTTGCACTACCGCCGCTGCCACCATCGCCGCCGGTGCCGGAGACTGAATCACCGCCATCGCCGCCAGCTGAGGTATGTGCATAGCCCAACTGCACGTTGTCAGCATTGCCCGTGATGAGGACGTCACCGCAGTTGCCGCCGTCGCCTCCTGCGCCAGTCGTTGCGGTGCCTCCGTCACCACCGGGATAGTTGTAGGCCCTCGGGTTGTATGCCGTGACAGTGACATCCCCGCTGTTTCCGCCATCTCCACCGGTGACGCCGTTGCCGCCGTTGCCACCACCCCCACCAACTGCATACGTCAGAACTGAGGAGAGAGCATCACCGTGAGCGGTGGCGTTGCCCCCGTCACCGCCTCGACCGCCTGTCCCGTTAGGTGCATCTCCCCCGTCACCGCCGGATCCGGACGTAGCAATTGCGTCGACGCCAACGCCCGATGCTGATCCGCCATTCCCGCCGTCGCCGCCATCAACGTCACTCGAAAAGCCGCCAGCGCCGCCTCCGCCGCCGGTTGAGACAGCCGACCCCGAGCCGACGCCGCCGGCACCACCAGCGCCACCGTTACCGGCCGTGGAGGTTCCGCCGCCTCCACCCGTACCCGCAAAGCCCCGCGACCCCACCGCGATCGCGCTCCCTGAGCCACCAGTCCCGCCTTGACCACCATTGCCACTTCCCCCGGCACCTCCTGAGCCACCCGAAGCCCCATAGGCGACTGAGAAGGTTCCGTACGCGGTGGCTGCGCCGCCGTTTCCGCCGTCTCCGCCAGCCACGCTGCCGTTGCCGCCCGCGCCGCCGCCATAGTTGTAGTAGGTCTGGATCTGAATGTCGCCAATCACGGCACCATCGCCGCTGGCCGTCGCGCTACCAGAATCGCCACCATTGCCGCCAGTGCCCACGGTTGCGTTTCCGCCATTGCCCCCGTCGCCCGCATAGCCCTCCACGGAGATCGCACCACCGGAGTAGCCGGATCCATCCCCCGACATTGTGACGTCACCGCCGCGACCACCATTGCCACCGATGCCATTCTGCGTCGTTCCCCCGTCGCCACCTGCGCCTGCTTGGCCATACGCCTGAGTGACAGAAGCGTCACCGTCTCCGCTCACGCTCGCATTGCCACCGGGGCCCCCAGCGCCGCCAGCCCCGCTGTCAGAGAGGCCACCGGTACCGCCGACACCGCCATAAGCAAAACCGCCCAATACGCAGGTCGTAAACGCGGAGCCACCGCTTCCCCCGGAACCCCCGTCACCCGAGCCTGCTGCGGCACCGCCGGTGCCTCCGTCTCCCGCATATGCGGAAGAGTCAGCCACTTCGACAGTCGCATCAGCACCAGCTCCACCATCTCCGGCGTCGCCAGAAGTTGAGGCACCACCGGCGCCACCGTCTCCACCCTCGGAGAACCTAGTGTCGCCGCCGGCAGTGGCACCTCCATTGGCCTCGCCACCGTCGCCACCAGCACCGCCCATACCTTGGGCGCCACCCGACCCACCGTTGCCGCCGGTGCCACCGATTGCGCTGTCGTCAGCAATCGCCGTTCCGCCATTGCCGCCAGCGCCACCGTCGCCGGTTCCGCCGGGGGCTCCATCACCGCCTGATCCCCCAAATGCGTCCGCCGCAGGGTTCAACGCTGTCGCATTGCCACCATCACCACCGTCACCACCATCTCCCGACGAAGACCCGCCACGACCACCGTTGCCTGCGCCAGCAGATGGGTTCGCGCTCGTTGCGTCACCACCGTCGCCGCCGTTGCCAGCGTGGGCGCCAACTCCCGAACCAGACACACCGGGCGAGCCGGGTGAACCCGTACCGGCTCGTACCCCCGCGAGACCACCCGCACCGGGCGTTCCGGCATCGCCACCGCTTCCACCATCACCGGCGATGGGAATCACGGAATCACCCACACCGCCGTCGCCCCCATCGCCACCAGAGCCGGCGTCTCCACCGTTGCCACCATCACCAGCGCCGCCATCGGTTCCCCGCGAACCACCTAGGCCACCCGAGCCCCCACGCCCGCCAGCTCCACCGGTACCCCCTTGCGCTCCTGCACCGCCGTCCTGCCCCAAAGCTCCTACTCCACCGAAGCCTCCAATGCCTCCCTGACCGCCCGAGCCACCATCCCCGGCGTCACCGCCGTCGCCAGTCACCGAGAGCGCTCGACCACCCGCACCGCCTCTGCCACCACGACCACCCGCACCGCCATCCGCACCGTCGGCGCCCGGCGCTCCATCGAGTCCAGGTGCACCGACTCCACCAGCGCCGCCCACTCCGCCGGCACCGCCATTGGGTCCTACTCCACCAGCGCCACCGCGGCCACCGGCCTCTCCGAATCGGCCCGCACCGCCCGCACCGCCTGCGCCGCCGACACCTGCGCGCAGGCCACCTTTGCCCCCGTCGCCACCCGGACCACCGGCCGCGCCCGCGCCACCGCTGCCGCCACTCCCAAAGCGTCCAGCCCGCCCGCCGTCGCCACCGCGACATGTACCCCCAGCGCATGTTGCCGGTGCGGCACCACCGTCGCCGGGATGGCCGCCATACCAACCAGCCTGACCGCCATCGCCACCGTTGAATCCATTGCCGCCATTGCCACGAATCCGACCGGCGTTGCCACCCGCACAAGGATCTGTACCTACACAGGAGTTCGACGTATACGAGAATCCATCGCCCGCGAGTGCCCCCGCATTGGGATGCGCGGCGGTCCCGTCACGGAACAGTTCCGAACTGCACGCACTAAATTTTGTTTTGAGGTGCTTGAGGATTCCGGACACACGGCGTACGCGGGAAGACCCGGGTTCGTCACGGGTGTCAATCAGATGCTGCGCTGCATGAACTGCAGAACGCACACAAAACTCACGGGCTGCAGGGCTCATTGGGGCGGCCCACGCAGCCATCCCCACACCACTTCCTATTGTGAACGCAGCGGCAATGGCCGCCGCAACCGCAATACAGCGCCGCAGGAATGACATCGGTGGGCCCTTCATGTACCAGGCGCGAGCCGCCCATTTCCACCGAAATCTAGCCGACATCACGGGCGACACCAAGGCTCTACGTCATCCGCCGTTCACGTTCACGCACTCACTCATGTGCAGATTCGGGTTACGGAGCAAATTCGCGGCCGAGCAACTGCCTGGCCACCACGATCTTGCTGACCTGAGCTGTGCCGTCACCGATTTCCATGCCCATCATGTCGCGCATTCGCTGGGAGTGCGGGAACTCCTCGGAGTAACCCAACTGGCCGAAGGTCAGCAGGGCTTCGTGCGCAGCGTCCACAGCCAACCGCGGGACCCACCACTTCACCATCGCGCCCTCCATCGTGTGGGGCATTCCGTTGTCCACGCGCCAGAGCACCTCGTACGAGAGCAACCGCGCCGCACGAAGATGTGTGGCGTACTCGACAAGCGGGAAGGCGACACCTTGGAACTTGCCGATGGGCTGACCAAAGGCGTGCCGCTGTGTCGCGTATTCGAGAGCCTCATCAATCGACGCTTGACCTGCGCCAATGCAAAGCAGAGCGATGAGCGCACGCGAGTAGTCGAACCCCTGCATCACGCTCGTGAAGCCCTTGCCCTCTTCGCCCAGCATGTCTTCTTGCGGGACATAGAGACCGTCGAAATGAATCGCGGCACGGCCGATCGGGCGCCCGCCGATATCGCGGAACGGTGCACGACTGACTTCCTTCGCAGTCAGCGGTACGTAGAAGCCGCTGATGCCCTTGGCACCGGGGCCACCTGTCCTTGCGAAGACCAACGCAACATCGGAGTGCATGCCCAACGAGATCGAGGTCTTCTCACCAGTCAGGCGCCAACCATCACCATCACGCTCCGCCTTCATCTCCAAAGCACCAGCATCCGTGCCATGGCCGGGCTCCGTGAGACCGATGGCCGGGATCTGCTCACCCGCAGCGATGGCCGGCAGCCAACGCTTGCGCTGCTCGTCTGTCCCATGCGTGTTGATGATGTCGCTGACCAGCAGCGCATTGGTGATCAACCAACCGGCGTTGAAGTCGGCTCGGGCGATCTCCTCGCAGACAACTCCCGAGACAGTCTTGCTAGCGCCCTGCCCGCCGAGCTCCTCTGGGATGAGCAGGCCGAAGAGACCGAGTTGGGCTAGTTCCTCGCGCAGCCCGGCGTGGAATTCTCCAGCACGGCCATCGGCCAGATAGTGCGGCGCAAGGTGCGTCTGCGCGAACGATCTGAGGTGTTGGCGAAATGCCTCGGTCTCAGTATCGAAGTCGAAGTTCATGCTTCACCCTCTCGGATACGAGAACAATTAGACATAGCGGCCGAAGTCGGGTGGTCGCTTTTCGGTGAATGCGACAGCACCTTCACGGCCTTCGTCGCTGTTGACGAAGAGATCGAGCCCGGCATTCGCCATACGCTCGAAGCCCGCCTGATGATCACTATCGGCGTTGAACGACGCCTTGAGGAAGCGGATCGCAGTCGGACTCATGACGCCGACCTCGCGTGCCCACGCCTTCGCCTCGTCCATCAGTTCTGGGCCGGGTACAACCTTGTTGACCAGTCCCCAGTCGAGTGCCTGCGCTGCTGAGTACTGGCGACAGAAGTACCAGATCTCGCGCGCGCGCTTCTCCCCCACGACTCGAGCGAGGTACGTGGTTCCGAAGCCTGCGTCGAACGAACCCACACGCGGCCCGGCCTGTCCAAACGTTGCATGCTCGGCAGCAATAGTGATGTCGCAGAGCACATGGAAGACGTGACCACCGCCGATGGCGGCTCCATTAACGGCCGCAATGACCGGCTTGGGCACATCGCGAATTAGGCGATGTAGGTAGTCCGAGTCGAGGATGCCGTCACGCGTCGGGCCATAGTCGCCCGTCTCTGCGCGCTGCTTGACGTCGCCACCCGCACAGAAAGCCTTATCGCCCGCGCCTGTCCAGATGATGCAGCGCACATTGCGGTCCGCCCACGCGCGACGGAAGGCGTGCACCAGTTCGTCTACGGTCCGCCCGCGGAATGCGTTGTAGCGCTCCGGGCGATTGATCGTGATGATCGCGGTAGTTCCCTCTACCTCGTACAGCACATCGGTGTATTCAAATTCGACGTCGGTCATTGCAGACTCCTCAAGGTGGTGGTTCGAACCGGTGCGGGCGATCAGGCCATCGTCAGGCCACCGCTGACACTCAGCGTCTGACCAGTGATGTAGGAACTATCAGGACTAGCAAAGAAGCGGACTGCATTCATGATGTCTTCGGGCTGTGCGAGCCGACGGGCAGGGATGGCGCCCTTGAGTGCCGTGGTCAATTTCTCTGGCGCGTCACGCAGCAGCGGTGTGTCGGTCGGACCAGGGCAGACGCAGTTGGACGTGATGTCGAAACGGATGATCTCGCGCGCTAGCGCCTTGGTGAAACCGATGATTCCGCCCTTCGCACCGGAATACACCACCTCGCCCGAGCTTCCGACCCGACCTGCATCGCTGGAGATGTTTACAACGCGGCCGCCGTGGCCGGCATCGATCATTCCTTGGAGGAATGCATGCGTCACGGCGATGGGTCCCAACAGGTTGATGCCCAAAATCTTCTGCCAGAAGTCACTCGATGTTTCCGTGAAGCGGTGGATCTCCTCCCAGCCAGCATTGTTGACCAACACCTGACAGGGTCCGTACTTCGCCACTACTGCATCGCGCGCAGCGATCACCGAGTCCATGTCGGCGATGTCGACATAGAAGCCCTCCGCTTTGCCTCCGCTCGCGATGATCTCCTGTGCGGTGTCCCGGGCCAGTTCGGCACGCACATCCAAAATGGCAACGGTCCTGCCCTGGGCTGCCAATCCGATGGCGATAGCGCGACCAATGCCCGCACCGCCGCCGGTCACCACCGCTAATGAGTCCAGTGTCACTGTCATCGTGTTCTCACTTCTTCCGGGTTCCGGCAAGGAAACTTTGTAGGCGGTTGATTGTGTCTTCCTGCGAAAGAAGATCTCTGGTTAGGGACACTTCGAGTTCGTAGCCCGTGCCGTGCCGCGTTGCCGTAATGCACTCCTTTGCGGCCGCGAGCGCCGCGGGCGCAAGATCCGAGAGTTGTTGGGCAAGTTCGAGGGCGAACCCTTCGACCTCTTCGCTCGCTCGCACCCACTGGGCGATCCCGAGGTCTACTGCTTCGTCACCCTTGACGAGTTCACCGAGAAGAATGAGCCGCAGAGCGGTGCCGCGTCCGGCCACCTCCGTCAAGCGCTGCGTGCCGCCACCGCCAGGAATGAGTCCCAGACGGCTCTCGGGCAAGCCGTACGAGGACTCGGACGCGACGACCCGGAAATCGCATGCAAGCGCGAGCTCGAGTCCACCGCCGACTGCCGATCCACGCATGGCGGCAATCGTCGGAATCGGGAGAGCTTCGAGGGCACCCAGCACAGACTGAAGTTCCGCGCCGAAATCCGCGACCCGATCAGGGCCGTCATCGTGGCCGGCATGCTCGGAGATCATCGAGATGTCGACGCCACCACAAAAGAAGCGCTGGGATCCACGAATAAGGAGTACGCGGACGGTGCCGGGGTCCTGTGCTAGTTGCCGCGCCAAGCCCGCGAAGGCCTGAAGATCGGCGACTCCCAGCGCATTTGCCGGTGGCGCATCCAGTACGGCACTGAGTACGTGGCCGTCCTGCGAAATGTGCAACACGTCGCTCCTCGTGGGCCGTATTCGACGGGGTGACTCACACCAGGAGTTCCTACCGTCCGTTTGGTTGTTATAACCTATGGTGCCACCCCTACGGTGTCAAGCATTCAGCGGGACTCACCTACACATGCAGCAGCGATCCGTATGGTAAGTCCCGCATCGTCAACTGCTCTAGGAGGCAATCATTCCCGCGCACGAGGATCCTGAGCCCCTGCTCCATGAAGTCAAGGACGGCATCTTGTGGCTGACGCTGAACCGTCCCCACGCACGCAACGCCATGAATCACACCCTGCGCGGGCAGTTAATGAACCGCCTCGCCGTGGACGCAGCCGATTCGAGCGTTCGGGCTGTGGTGATCCAAGGCAGCGCGACATCGTTCTGTGCCGGTGGCGACATCAAGGAGATGGGCGGTGAACCAGCAGTCGTCGCGCGCAAGCTTCGTGAAGGTCGCGCGATTGTCGAGAGCATCTCGGCATTGCCCAAGCCGGTGATTGCCGGTGTCCGCGGCTATGCCTCCGGTGCTGGCTTCAGCATCGCTCTTGCCTGCGACATGATCGTGGCCGATGAATCGGCCGTTTTCCAGTCCGTCTTCGTGCATCGCGGTCTCATTCCTGATCTGGGCGGCACCTACTGGCTCGCCCGCCAAGTGGGTCTTTATCGGGCCAAGGAGATCATCTTCAGCGGCAGAGAAGTCGACGCCCAGGAGGCGGCAGAACTTGGATTCGTGACCCGGTTGTGGTCTCGCGACGCATTCCCGGCCGAGCTCCAGTCACTCGCCTCGAAGCTAGCCGAGGGCCCCACGATTGCCTATGGCTTAGCCAAGCGTCTACTCAACCGAACCTTCGAGACGGACATGTCTACCGCGCTCGAACTCGAAGCACTTGGTCAATCGGTGACGTCTGCGTCGCATGACCACCGCGACAGCATCGAAGCCTTTCTCAACAAGCGACCCGTCACCTTCCACGGGCGCTGATTCTTCTAACAGGCGAACTTCCGACAATTCTCCTAAAGTCCTTGTCAGAACATATTGTGTGGGCTAAAATTCATTAACCGTTATCAAACATACGTTAGGTAGCCATATGACACTTCTTGCTGATGACAGCATCACCGACACAGCTTCGGCACCCGCTTCCCCTGCGGCTCCGGACGGCTTCAACCTCCCGGCGCTCAGTGCCCTCACGGTTGGTGAGCGGCTCATCGACCCCGATCAGATTCCGTGGGTCCCTTACGTTCCCGGCGTTGACGTCAAGCCCCTACGCCTCAACCGCAAGACGGGCCTGTGGGTCAACCTCACGCGCGTCGCTGGTGGCGGCACCGTCAGTCGCCACTATCACGGCTCTGCAGTCGTGGGTTATGTGCTTGAAGGCAGCTGGCACTACATCGAGCGTGACTGGGTCGCAAAGCCCGGCATGATGATCTGGGAGCCACCCGGTGACATCCACACGCTGGTGACGGGCGAAGAGGGCACAACATCGCTGTTCTTGATGGAGGGCCCCATCTTCTACCTGAACGACGACGATCAGGTCATTGCCTTCGACGACGTTCTCACCTTCACCAAGATGTATCTCGACTACTGCGCGGCCAATGGCATCGAGGCACTTGATCTCGATTACTAACCAGGGCTTCTTACATGTCAGGGTCAATTCAGCGGATAGCAATGGCGTTAGCCGGTGATCCGAGGCCGCCTCGAATATTGAGCGGGACTGCAGTGAACACGAAAGTCCACCGGCCATCCTCGGCACATCGCTCAGCGAGCCTGTCGAAGTCGAGCAACTCGCCGACCACGAAGCCGAGCGTCGGAATTAGTCGACGGTGCAGGCTGCCCACTGCCGCCGATCCCGGAGACACCTCGGCCCCGAGGTTGTCACACGCGACAGCAGCGACCTGCCAATTCCACAGTGCACGAGCCGTGGACTCATCAGCGGCAAGACCGGCAAAGGGCGGACTCACCGCTGCGGCGCCATAGTCGCGCCGGCCTTGCGCATCTAGGTTGCGATACGCGCTGATCCACCCGAAACGAATGCACAGCACGTCACCTCGGCGAATCTCGACGCCTTGATCAACGGCGACTGCATGCAGAAGTGCCGCATCGATGGAGATTTCCTGCAGTGCGTCATACGTAGCGTCGATTCTCGCGAGATATCGCTCAACGTCAAGAAGAATCCCGCGACCGACGATCCCCTGCTCGGCCCAGTGATGGATGCTCAATCGGTCGCCCATGTCGGTCGGATCTTCGGTAACTCCAGTGAAGAATCCGAGTTCACGACACCGCACGTGACGAAAACCGTCCCACTGAGAAGCAGCCTGAGGGTAGAACGCATCGAGCCGGTCATCCCAGGTATTGCGGTCGAGTTGCAGCATCGTGTGCTGAAGCGGCTCGCGCCCGTACAGGGGCGGGTCGAGCAGGTCAGCATCCATAGTCAGTCCCACGCGCTCACCCGTCTGCGCCTCGCGGAAAGCAGAGAGCACGGTTGCGTCATCGAGCAGGTTGAGCGTGCCGAGTTCATCGGTGCGACCGAACACATCCCAGGAGTGCGGGATTCCCACGCCCGGCAGC
>CAFBMR010000027.1_pt1 | contig 18843 bp, 16 predicted proteins | sample 7269021 | NCBI WGS metagenome assembly CAFBMR01 (sample SAMEA6814071, study PRJEB35770) | uncultured Actinomycetes bacterium | biome: Freshwater; feature: Freshwater reservoir; material: water | place: Czech Republic | collected 2017-05-23 | depth 30m m
GCATGGTCCATGCGCTCCATTTGCGGCGCGGTGACGGGTAGGTCGAAGATCTCGGAAACAAAGGGCGGGATGTCTTCGCGGTAGTCGTGTCCCCGACGACCGAAGTCACCAGGAATGACTTCCATGGCATTGGTGAGATCGACTCCAGTGAGTACAAATGTCGTCGCCGGCCTCCATTTCGTCGACTTCGGCACACCGGGCGGGCGTTCCTCAACCGGGCCGAGCCACCACGGCTGGCGCACGAGCAGTGACGGGCCAAACTTCGGGATCGGATCGTCATAGTGGCTCAGCAACACATGCCGCACCGACGCACGCTGCTCTGGCGTCAGGTCGAGATACTCACCAAAGTTATCTACCTCGATGATTTCATTCTTTGGGTCGATGCGTTCGGGATTGACATGCCACGATGCAGCGAACTTTGTGCCCGCGGGAGTCCCGAGGAAAAGTGAAGAGTGCACAAAGTCTCGATCAAACGCCTCGACAGTGCGGTGAGCAAAAATATCTTGCATCGTCTGCGCGCCAAGACTCTCACCGAAGAGGATGAATCTTGGCCGCTTTGCTGCGTCCATCCCTCTCAAGTAGCCAGTAATCGCATGCATGAGCGCGCGATTTTGATCAACGCCAAGCTTTGCACGATCTAGCGACAAGAACGAGGGCAGTAGTGAGTACTGCATTGTCACGATGCAGCTATCGCCGCGTGCGAGGTACTCCACTGCCTCAGCCATCACGTAGTTGATGTAGCCCGATCCTGTGGGCGATGCAAAGACAAGCACCTTGCGATCAAAAGCTCCCACACGTATGAGTTCGTCCATGACGGCATCGACGCGATCCTCAAGCTGATCAGACTGCGCCAATCCGACGAAGACTCGGGCTGGTTCCTTTAGCACCGGTTCACCCATGACTGATTCGATCTCGGCTGGGGTCAATGCCATATTGACGAAACGCCGGCCTTCTCGCGATAGCGACTCGAAGGTTACGGCGCTGCCGGGACCACCGCTCACTGACGAAGATGTGGGCGGCACTTCGTATGCGGGCTCGATAGCCACACCGCCCTGCTCAATCTTGCGCAGCATGTATTCATAGCCCGCTGCCAAAGCACCGCCTAGCATCGCGAGAGCTACGAGGTGACCGATCGGCGAGGCGATGGGCTCGTACCGCGGGGCAACCTTGCCGATGCTGCGCGACACGCCACGAGCGATCACACGCTCGCCCGACTGAAGTCCGATCACTCCGACTCCAATAGCAACGCCTAGTCCAGCTGACTTTCCAGTCGACACCTGAGCGATGGTTTTGTCACCGTTCGCTGCAGCCGAGTGGTGCACTTGGCGGATCTTCAGAGCAGAGACTGCGATGCCTGCGGGAAGCGCGATCGGAAGCCGATTGAGCCACCTTAACTTCGGCGAAATATGCGAGACTCCGTCCAGAACACCAAGCGTTGCCGCAAGCCCTGTGGTCATGACGGCGGCGCGACCAGTGCGGTCAAGGGCCGTGCGGGCCAGACCGCGACGAAGACTCTCATCGGGGCGCGGCGGCAGAAGCCGAGCAGCACTTATGCACGCACTCGCAGCCACGGCGTTCACACCTAGGTTGACCACGGTGCGGAAGACCACCGACCCACTGTCCGTGCGGTCGCGAGTGATCAAACGACCGAGTGATTCGATCGAACTCTGCGACACAGTCACAGCACCCAAAGTGGCCGCCGAGACGACGCCGGTAGCCAGAGCCTGATGAATCGTGCGACGCGGCTGAAGGCCCGGCTCGAATGTCGGCCCCACCACAGCGGCGGCCGCGAAGAGTGCGGTGCGCTCGGGCAGGGATCGGTCGCGGCCGAGAGAGCCGATGAGTTGCGACACAACTGCGGCAAAAGACATCCCAACATCCTCTCAGGCCCAGCCAATCGGCGATAACGTCACCTCACGAGGTAACAGGAGGACCCTATGGCAATGTCAATGGCATCCGGCACTGAGCGCTACCGCACCGGGCGAGTGGTGGGGCTAGCGAGTTCTGCAGCCCTAGGGGGATTCCTCTTTGGGTATGACTCAGCAGTCATCAATGGGGCATCCAGTGCCATCAAGTCCACCTTTGGCCTCGGGGATTTCGCGATTGGCTTCGTTGTCTCTATTGCCCTCATTGGCTCAGCCATTGGCGCCTGGTTCGCGGGCGGGCTCGCTGAGAGGTACGGCCGCCGACCCGTCATGGTCATCGCGGCGGTGCTGTTCTTCGCCGCGTCCATTGGGCAAGCACTCCCCGTCGGCATAGTCGACCTATGCGTCTGGCGTTTCATTGGCGGTGCGGGCATCGGCGTGGCCAGTGTGATGGCCCCGATGTACATCGCCGAAATCGCGCCAGCTGCATTGCGTGGCCGGATGGCATCGCTCCAGCAGCTTGCAATCGTCATTGGCATCTTCGCTACCGGACTCATCAACGAACTGATCCTCACGGCCGCCGGGGGCGTGTCCACTAATACGTTTTGGCTCGGCCTTGCAGCGTGGCAGTGGATGTTCCTTCTCATGGTTATCCCAGCCGTGGTCTATGCCGTGTTGGCGCTTCGACTTCCTGAGTCGCCACGCTTCCTCATCGGCGTCGGAAAGACCGAAAAGGCGACCGCAGTGCTCGCCTCGATTTACATCGATGACGTCGCGCCACTTGTGACCAGCATCGCGAACTCCCTCAAAGGTGACCACAAGCCGCGCTTCTCCGACCTCCGCGGGAAGCGACTCGGATTGATGCCCATCGTCTGGATCGGCATCCTGCTCAGCGTCTTCCAACAGTTCGTCGGCATCAACGCGGTCTTCTACTACTCCAACACGATCTGGCAGGCAGTCGGCTTTAGCGAGGGCCAGGCCTTCCAAACTTCTCTGATCACCACAGCAGTTAACGTCGTGTTCACTGTCGTCGCGATTGCGCTAGTCGACCGCGTCGGTCGCAAGCCACTACTCATCGTCGGCTCAATCGGCATGATCGTGACCCTCGGGGTCCTGACCTACGTATTCGGTACCGCACCTGTGGTCGATGGCAATCCGGTGTTGAGCGATGGGCCCGACATCGCGGCGATGGTGGCGTTCAATCTCTACGTGGCATTCTTTGCTGCCACGTGGGGACCAGTTGTATGGGTGCTCATCAGCGAAATCTTCCCCAATCGCATCCGTGCAGCAGCACTCGCGCTTGCCACCGCGGCGCAGTGGATTGCCAACTTCATCGTGTCGACCACATTCCCCGGTCTGGCCAGTGTCAGCCTTGGACTCGCATACGGCATCTTCACGGCCTTCGCCATCTTGTCGCTGCTGTTCGTCATCGCCAAGGTGAAAGAAACAAAGGGCATGCAACTCGAGGACATCGGCTCTCTCGAAACCGTCAAGGCCTAGAGACCTACCACGGCACGACGAGGCGGTCTTCCCACAGCAAGCCAGTCTGGGCACCCTCAACTTCGCGAGTCGCCAGCCACACGATCGTGTCAGCGCCTTCTTGCGCCGATCGAGGTGCGTTCGTGCCACCCATGTCGGTGCGGCAGTGACCCGGACACATGGCGTCCGCAAGCACACCTCGAGACGACACCTCAGCGGCTAGGTTTTTGGTGAGCGCATTCACTGCCGCTTTTGAGATGCGATAGGGCGCGAGACCACCGGCGGTGCCGGGCCCAGTGAATCGACCCAGACATGCAGACACAGTGATCACTCGTCCGCTTCGCCGTTCGACCATTCCTGGCACGAAGGCATGCACGACGTGAAAGACACCATCGAGATTGGTTTCCATCACCTGCGACCACTCGGCCGGATCGCTACGAATCGTGCGTGATGCCGGACTGCTCATCACACCGGCTGCGCACACCAGTACATCCACGGCGGCTAGCGGCCCCAATTCTTGGGCCATTCGAGCAACCTCATCGGCATTCGACACGTCACACCCAATGGGCACGACATCGAGACCCTCACTCAACAGGAGATCGGCCGCGCGTCCTGCGGATTCGGCGGTCCGCCCCACCAAAACGACAGTCGCACCTAATTGCGCCAACCCTCTGGCCGCAGCGAGTCCGATGCCACGAGAGCCTCCAGTGACCAGCGCGACCTTCCCATCCATGCCGCCCACACCATCCATACCGGCATCGTGGCATGGACTTCGCCCGTGCGCTCGGCCTGTGCCGTTAGGTCTCTAACGGCAGGTCAGTCACAAAGTCGACGTCATCCGGGCTCGCGACGTCACCGACCTCCACCAAGACAAGGTCATCACCCAAAGCATCCAAGAAAACTCGCGCACCGCGGTCACCATCGGCTGATTGGGCGGCAGCGGTCCAATGAGTGCGCGCGAGCATCACCGGATGGCCGCGTACGCCGTCGTAGGCAGCCGAGACGGCTGCAGCGGGAGTGCTCAAGATGCGGGCCACTGCCTCACTGGTCAGACCTGGCAGGTCAACGAGGGTGATGAGTGCGCGCTCAGCCGCCGTGTCCGTGAGCGCATTGAGTCCCACCCGAAATGACGAACCCATGCCGGAGGCCCAGTCTGGGTTGCTGACAACTCGCGCATGAGCAACCTCACCCTTCCAAGCACCGAGCACCACCAGCACGCTCTCGCATCCACCTTCACGCAGAACTCGCACAGCACGATCGACGAGTCGCTCGCCGCGCCACATCACCGCAGCTTTTGGGCCCCCGAAGCGCGAGCCCGAACCAGCCGCGAGGACGACGCCAACTGTTGTCAACGAGGAGCGCCCGGATGGATCGGTCCCGCGGCCTTCGTGAGTCCTTTGCCACTACCGCCCCAGCGCGACTGCACGATCTCCGCCACGATGGAAATCGCAGTCTCTTCGGGTGTGCGCGCGCCAAGATCAAGGCCGATCGGGCTGTGCAGTCGCGACAACTCTTCTTCGGTCATGCCGATCTCCACAAGTCGCTTAAGGCGATCCTCATGCGTGCGACGGGAACCCATTGCCCCGACGTAACCGGCAGCGCTACGCAGTGCGACCTGCAGGGCTGGCACATCAAACTTCGGATCGTGCGTGAGCACACAGATCACAGTGCGCTGATCGACTGGCTGCGACGCCAACCAGCGATGTGGCCAGTCCACGACGACGTCATCGGCATCAGGGAAGCGCTTTGCCGTTGCAAACACTTCGCGCGCGTCGCAAATGGTCACGCGATAACCAAGAAGTTTGCCGACACGACACAAGGCTGCCGAGAAATCGATCGCACCAAAAATGATCATGTGCGCGGGCGGGGCAAACACCGAGACGAAGATCTCGAGGCCCTCGCCTAAACGCTCCCCTTCAGGGCCGTACATCAGGAAACCTGTTGTACCTGCTTCGAGCAGGCCCAACACATCGGCGGCGACTGTGTCGTTTAGACGCGTCGTGCCCAGCGAACCTTCCGAGCCTTCGGCTCGCACGACGAGGTGGCGTCCAAGAGCTGGCGAACCGGCAGGTGCAGACACCACTTGGGCAACGGCTACTGGCAAGCCGGCAGCCACACTGGCCGCGATGCCGGGGATCTCCGGCCACGTCGTCTGATCTACGCGGTCAACGAAAACCTCGAGAATCCCTCCGCACATGAGGCCCACCGTGAAGGCATCGTCGTCGCTGACCCCATAGGTCTCGAAGCGGGCCACGCCGTCGGCGATGACCTCGCTGCCGAGCTCGTAGAGGGCACCCTCGACGCAGCCGCCGCTCACCGAGCCGATGGCCTCACCGCCTTGGGTGACGATCATGGAGGCCCCGGCTGGTCGGGGGGCCGAACGCCAAGTCCGCACGACCGTGGCGAGCGCGGAGGCTTCGCCCCGGTCATACGCCTCTAGCAGTTCGGAAAGAATCTCTCGCATCTCGCCTCCGCTGTGTGGATAGCCAAGTTATACCCAATAATGCTGCAGTGACCGAAGTTCTGCTCAGTGACGTCGTGGAGCGCCCCATCTCCGTCGATGAGGTTCGGCTCGCCGTCACGTCCCCCAGCGCCGGGGCATGCGTCGTATTCTCCGGCGACGTACGCGATCACGATCACGGGAGAGATGTGCGCAGCCTGAACTACGAGGGCCACCCGTCCGCCGCAGCCGTCCTCGCGGAGGTCGCCGCCGAAGTAGCCACTCGCCACGATGTCATTGGCATTGCAGTTCTCCATCGCGTGGGGGCTCTGGCCGTGGGTGACGCTGCCCTGGTCGCGGCCGTTAGTGCGGCTCACCGCGGCGAGGCTTTCGCCGCCTGTAGCGATCTGGTGGACACGACAAAGGAAAAATTGCCGGTCTGGAAGCACCAAACATTTGCCGACGGCACAGAGGAGTGGGTGAATTGCGCATGAGCATCTCTCAGGATCTACTCACTGACTCATTCGGCCGTGAGCATCGCGATCTTCGGGTGTCATTGACAGATCGGTGTTCTCTGCGGTGTACCTACTGCATGCCCGCCGACTTCTCCGACTGGATTCCCACGCCTGAACTACTCACCACCGACGAGATGATGCGAGTCATCGAGACCGCCACCGAGCTCGGCATCGATCAGGTTCGCCTCACCGGCGGTGAACCGCTGCTGCGCCCCGACATCGTGGACGTCGTACGTCGTATCACTGCGTTGCCGAAGGCTCCTCGAGTTTCTGTCACAACCAACGCCCTGCGCCTTGCCGGACTTGCGGGTCCACTTCGCGACGCGGGCCTTGAGCGCATCAATGTCAGCCTTGACACCCTCGACCGCGACCGCTTCACCGAGATGACCAAGCGTGATCGCATTGATGACGTGTTCGCCGGTCTCTCTGCCGCGCGTGCAGCGGGTTTGACTCCGATCAAGATCAACAGCGTTCTCATGCGCGGGGTCAATGATGACGAAGCTGTGGCACTCCTTCAGCGCGCTCTCGATGAAGGGTGGCAACTGCGCTTCATCGAGCAGATGCCGCTGGATGCAGGCAACCTATGGGTGCGCCCACGAATGGTGACGGCTGATGACATTCAGTCCGCGCTCTCCGAAGTCTTTGATCTGTCCCCAGTTCCGGTGCGTGGATCCGCTCCCGCTGAAGAGTTCTTCGTCAACGGAACGACTGCAACGGTAGGCATCATTGCCAGCGTGACGCGCCCGTTCTGCGGAGCGTGCGATCGCTTGCGTCTGACAGCGGATGGCCAATTGCGCTCCTGCCTGTTCTCCCGCGAGGAAACCGACCTGCGTCCCGTACTTCGCAGCGAGCTCGATAGCGCTGCTCAAGCAGATGCAATCGCTGCTGCCATCGGCGGTTGCGTCGCGGGCAAACTCCCCGGACACGGCATCAACGACCCAAGTTTCATCCAGCCCGACCGCCCCATGTCAGCGATCGGCGGCTAACCGCCCGCAAACGGCGGCAGCACGTCTAGGTGGCTCCCCGCTGGCACATCTACACCGACCGGGTCACCATGCACCGCCACACCGTCCAGCAGGTACGAGCACCTGGGCAGCACTTCCGCGAGCGCGGGTGAGCATACGTTGAGGAGATTGGCCAAGACGTCAGCCAAAGTGCCCGGCGCCACCACAGCCTCAGCCCGCCCCGCAGCGGCCCGAGCAGCGGCATATAGACCAACTCTGACTTCTTCGCCCACGATGGCAGTCTCCTCTCTCAGGTGGCAGACTAACGGCCGAGGCACCAGCCATCTTGAGGGGAATCCCGTGGATCTTCAGAACTCTTTCGTCGTTCCTGCTGACATCGAGACGACGTGGAAGGCCTTGCTCGATATCCACCGGATTGCCCCCTGCATGCCGGGCGCGGTTCTCACCTCGTCCGAAGGCGACACCTTCGAGGGCACGGTCAAGGTCAAACTCGGCCCGGTGACCATGACGTACGGCGGAACTGCCCGCTTCGTCGAAACCGATGAGGCCAATGGCCGAGCGGTGATCGACGCCAGCGGCAAGGAGAGCCGCGGATCGGGGACTGCAAAAGCCTTGGTCACCACCCAGTTGGTCGCTGAGAGCCCGACGAGCACCCGTGTTGAGGTCGTGACCGACCTGGTCGTCACCGGCAAGCCCGCTCAGTTCGGGCGGGGAGTGATGCAGGATGTCGCTGGACGAATCATCGACCAGTTCGCCGCGAACCTCTCCGCCGTCATCGCCGCAGAGATCAATCCAGTGACCGATCAGCCCGTTGTGGTGCCACAGGTAGCCGACAGCATCGACCTCCTAGGGGCCGCTGGCGCACCCGTCCTCAAGCGTCTGATTCCGATTGCGATTGGCGTCGTTGCCGTCGTCGGGATCATCTGGATCATTGCCTCACGTAAGAACTAACCCATGACCACTCCCGCGCAGATCGCGTCGCCCGAAAATCTGGCTGAGCGTCTTCGCGCCGTGGGCTACCTCGCAGATGAAGGTCTGAGCACCGCTCTTTATTGCGCAACCCGACTTCCGCAACCGCTGCTCCTCGAAGGGGAGGCCGGTGTCGGCAAGACACAGGCCGCTAAGTCCCTCGCGCAGATCTTAGATACCCCGCTGATCCGCTTGCAGTGCTTCGAGGGCTTGGACTCCGCTGAGGCGTTGTACGAGTGGAACTATCCACGTCAGTTGCTCAGTATCCGCGCGGGAGAAGCGTCGGGGAACAGCGTGGCCGAGACCGATCTTTTCAGTCGCGACTACCTCATTGCCCGACCGCTCCTCGCGGCACTCGAACATCCAGGCCCAAACCCTGCCGTACTCCTCATCGATGAAGTCGACCGCGCAGATGAGGAATTCGAGGCATTCCTACTAGAACTCCTCGCCGAGAACACTGTGACGATTCCAGAACTAGGCACCTTGCGAGCAACCCACCCACCCCTGGTCATCTTGACCTCCAACCGCACTCGCGATCTGCACGATGCGCTCAAACGACGATGCCTTTATCACTGGATCGATTACCCCGATCTTGCACAGGCGACTGAGATCGTGCGAATGAGAGTCCCAGAGGCCAGCCCAAAACTCGCAGAGCAAATTGCTGCAGCCGTGTCGCGACTGCGCGAACTCGACGTACAAAAACCACCCGGAGTCGCAGAGGCCATCGACTGGTTGCTGGCCGCACAATTGCTGAATGTGCAGAGCCTTACGGCCGACACCGTCGAGAGCACGATCGGTTCGGTCCTGAAATATCGCGAAGACCTCGATAGCGCCAAAGCCAAGGGGTTCTCTTGGGTTGCGGGCGGCTGACATCGCTACACGTGACTTCGACATGGTGTTGGCCGAAATCGCTGCCGCATTCGGTCACGCTTTGCATGCACGAGGCATTCCAGTCTCACCCGAACGAAGTGCCCGCTTCGCGGAATGTCTAAATCTGGCGAGTCCCACTACCTCTCATCAGGTCTACTGGGTGGGGCGAGTGACTCTGTTGAGTGCTCAGGCACAGATCCCCATCTACGACGATGCCTTCAATATGTACTTCAACGGCGAGATGAGCTTGTCCGATCTTCGTTCGGAGGTCGAGATCGAACCCAGTTCTGCAACACCTTCGGTCACCGAAGACTCGCCGGATCCCGGGGACGAAGGCTCCTCCAGTGCACGGACATCACCGTCACCGAGCGCGGCGCGGGACGCGAGTGGCGAGCGTGACGATGGCAATTCCATACGCGCGAAGGCGAGTTCGGACGAATATCTACTTGAGCGTGACTTCGCTGCCTGCAGCGAAGAAGAGCTCGCACTAATCCGCCAACTCGTGGACCGCCTGCCGCTCAGTCCCCCGATGCGCAAGGCCCGCAGAGAGCGCCGGCATCACCGCGGCACTCGTCTCGATATTCGTGCCACTCTTCGACGTGCGCACCGTACTGGGGGTGAACCACTCCATCTTGTTCGTCGCCGCACCACGACCACACCGCGCCGAGTTGTTCTCATCGCCGACGTATCTGGCTCCATGGAGCCCTACGCGCGCATCTATCTACATCTCATGCGCGGCGCGGTTCGCGCGCTTGGCGCTGAGTGCTTCGTGTTCTCCACCCGGCTCACTCGACTTACACGGCTTCTTGCTAACGACAGCGTGGACACCGCCTACGCCCGAGTAGGCCGCACAGCTACAGATTGGTCTGGGGGGACCCTGATCGGGAGCGCCCTGTCGACTTTTATTGACGAGCACGGACGTCGCGGAATTGCCCGCGGCGCGGTAGTGGTCGTAGTTTCCGACGGCTGGGATACCGGCAACCCCGATGACGTCGGACTCGCCATGTCACGTCTGGCCCGGATGGCTCATCACATCATTTGGGTCAATCCGCGCAGTTCCTCCGTAGGATTCCAACCGCTTGTCCGGGGCATGGCAGCCGCCATGCCCTATGTCGACACTCTGGTCAGCGGCCACTCGCTGGGAGCACTCCAGAAGGTCATGGATGCTGTGGCTGCAGCCACCGAACGGAGGCAACCGAGCTATGTCTGATCAGCGCACAGCCGTAGTGATCACGGTGTCCACCCGCACCGCAGCCGGTGTGTGGGAGGACCGGTCCGGGCCGATCCTGGTCGCAGGTCTTCGCGACCTGGGGTTGCTGGTCGGCGATCCGGTTGTCGTCCCCGATGGCGACTCCGTCGAAACAGCCCTACGAGAAGCAATCAGTAGCGGAGCACACTGCGTGATCACGACCGGGGGCACCGGCCTCACTCCGATGGACCTCACGCCCGAGATGACCCGACGGGTTATCGAGCGAGAAGCCCCCGGAATCTCCGAATCCATCCGTGCGTACGGCACAGCGCAGGGAGTCGCGAGTTCGATGCTCTCGCGCGGGATCGCAGGTGTCGCAGGTCACACTCTGATCGTCAATCTGCCCGGATCAACGGGAGGAGTCCGGGACGGCCTCGCGGTTCTTGCACCCGTGCTTGCGCATGCGCTTGATCAGATCAATGGTGGCGACCACCGCATGAGCGATCCGGGAAGCCGCGATTAGTCTTATCCCGTGACCTCTGACGCTGCGGACAGGCTTTCCACCTTCGGACCCAATGAATGGCTCGTAGACGAGATCTACCAGCAGTTCCTCACGGATCGCAATAGCGTGGATCCAGCGTGGTGGGACTTCTTTACCGACTACGTACCAGGTGATGCGACCCTGGTTGCGAAAGTTGCCGCTCCAGTAGCCGCGCCCGCATCCGCGCCGGCACCCGCAACTACATCCACACCTGCTGTGTCTGCAGCTAGTACACCCGTAGCCGCACCCACGTCTGCACCCGCAGAGGCGACAACAACCGTCATGCGCGGCACTTCAGCGCGACTCGTCGAGAACATGGAAGCCAGCCTCGGCGTGCCAACAGCCACCAGCGTTCGTGCAGTTCCCGCAAAACTGCTCGCGGACAACCGCAACGTGATCAATCGTCATCTCGCACGTGGACGTGGCGGCAAGGTGTCGTTCACGCACATCATCGGTTACGCGATCGTCAAGGCAATCGCGGCACAGCCGGCAATGAACAACTCGTTCGCCGAAATTGACGGCAAGCCCACCGTGATCACTCCTGCGCACGTGAACTTCGGCCTCGCGATCGACCTACAAAAGCCTGATGGATCGCGCACGCTGATGGTGCCCAGCATCAAAGCCGCCGAGACAATGGACTTCGCGATGTTCCACGCAACTTACGAGGATCTCGTCCGCCGGGCACGCAACAACAAACTCGGTGTGGATGACTTCGTAGGCACCACGATCAGCCTCACCAATCCTGGCACCATCGGCACCGTTCACTCCGTGCCGCGACTCATGCAAGGCCAAGGCTGCATCATCGGCGCGGGCGCACTTGAATACCCAGCCGAATGGCAGGGCGCCTCCTCCGAGTCGATCGTGCGCAACGCCGTGTCGAAGATCCTCACACTTACGTCGACCTACGACCACCGCATCATCCAGGGCGCACAGTCCGGCGACTTTCTGGCGCGTGTCCACGCCCTCCTGCTTGGTGAGGACGGCTTCTACGACGACATCTTCAAGTCGCTTCGCGTTCCCTACGAGCCGATCCGCTGGGCACACGATATTTCCTCCTCGCACGAGACAGACCTCGACAAGAACGTCCGAGTGCAGGAAGTTATCCACGCCTATCGCGTACGCGGTCATCTCATGGCCGATACCGATCCACTCGAATACAAGCAGCGTGCGCATCCAGATCTCGACGTCCTGACCCACAATTTGACCCTCTGGGACCTTGATCGCGAGTTTGCCACCGGCGGTTTCGCGGGCAAGCCGTTGTTGAAGCTGCGCGACATTCTCGGCGTATTGCGCGACTCTTACACCCGCTCCGTCGGCATCGAATATATGCATATTCAAGATCCCGATCAGCGCAAGTGGATTCAAGACCGTGTTGAAGTGCCCCACCGCAAGGTCGATCGTGACGAGCAGCTACGGATCCTGCACAAGCTCAATGAAGCCGAGGCCTTTGAGTCGTTCTTGCAGACGAAGTACGTGGGCCAGAAGCGATTCTCACTTGAAGGCAGTGAGTCACTCATCCCGCTACTCGACCAAATCCTCACTGCTTCTGCGCACAACAACGTTTCTGAGGTCGCGATCGGCATGCCGCACCGCGGACGCCTCAATGTGCTCGCAAACGTAGCCGGCAAGTCTTACGCCCAGATCTTCCAAGAGTTCGAGGGCCACTATGGCGAAGAGTCCGTGCAGGGCTCCGGCGACGTGAAGTATCACCTCGGCACCAGCGGCACCTTCACTGCCGAAGATGGCGCAACGACAAAGGTCTACCTCGCGGCCAACCCCTCACATCTCGAAGCGGTTAATCCCGTGCTCGAGGGCATTGTGCGCGCTAAGCAGGACCAGTTGCCCACGGACGAGATTTCGTCCATCTTGCCGATCCTCATGCATGGTGATGCTTCGTTCGCTGGCCAGGGCATCGTGCAGGAGACCTTGCAGATGTCTCAACTACAGGGCTACCGCACGGGCGGCACGATCCACATCGTCGTCAACAATCAGGTCGGTTTCACCACATCGCCGAAATACAGCCGTTCGTCTGTCTATCCCACTGACGTGGCTCGCATGATTCAGGTGCCGATTTTCCATGTGAACGGCGATGACCCTGAGGCCGTTGTACGAGTTGCCGAACTCGCCTTCGAATTCCGTCAGACGTTCGGCAAGGACGTCGTGATCGACCTGGTGTCTTACCGACGCCGCGGTCACAACGAAGCCGACGATCCCTCGCTCACTCAGCCGAAGATGTATGAGTTGATCGACGCCAAGCGTTCCACACGCAAGCACTACACCGAAGCGCTGATCGGCCGCGGCGACATCACACTCGAAGAAGCCGAGAATGCACTCAAGCACTTCCAAGAGCAGCTCGAGGGAATCTTCCAAGCGACACATCAGCCTGCGGGCGAGGCCTTCAGCCACAGCTCTGCTGAGGTCGTCCGCGACGGTCAGAGCACCCTGGAGCCACAAGCACCCTCGTGGGAGGTGCCAACCGGCATCACTCGCGAAGCAGTCGACGAGGTTATCCGCACTCAGCTCGAGATGCCGGAAGACTTCACCGTGCACCCCCGCCTCGCGCCGCAGTTGCAGCGTCGCGCGCAGATGATCCAAGATGACCAGATCGACTGGGGCACGGGCGAGGCTCTCGCCTTCGGCTCGCTTCTGCTTGATGGTCGCAGTGTTCGCCTCTCGGGTCAGGATTCGCGTCGCGGAACCTTCGGTCACCGCCACGCAGTCATCGTGGACAAGGCGACGGGCTGGCAGTACAAGCCACTGAAGCAGTGCTACCGCAATGGGTCGAAGTTGTGGGTCTACGACTCACTCCTGAGCGAATTCGCAGTTCTCGGCTTCGAATACGGCTACTCCGTTGCGCGACCCGACGTGCTCGTCATGTGGGAGGCGCAGTTCGGTGATTTCGTCAATGGCGCGCAGACAATCATCGACGAGTTCATCTCCGCTGGTGAGCAAAAGTGGAACCAGCGCTCAGCGGTCACACTGCTGCTCCCCCACGGCTTCGAGGGTCAGGGTCCTGATCATTCGTCTGCACGCGTCGAGCGCTTCTTGCAGTTGTGCGCTCAGGACAATATGACGGTTGCGATGCCCTCCAACCCGGCGTCGTACTTCCATCTGCTGCGTTGGCAGGTCTTCTCCAAGCTCACGCGTCCACTCGTGATCTTCACGCCGAAGTCACTTTTGCGTGCAAAGCAAGCCAGTTCGCCACTCGAGGACTTCACCCAGGGCACGTTCCGTCCGATCCTTCCCGACACCACCGTCGCGAAGGAAGGCGTTCGTCGCGTATTGATGTGCGCTGGCAAGGTCTACTACGACCTCGCTGCCGAGCGCGAGCGCACGGGTCGCACTGACGTGGCCATCATTCGCATGGAACGCCTCTACCCGATTGCAACGCGTACGTTGCCGAAGGTGCTGGCCGACTATCCCGGTGCCGAATTGGTGTGGGTCCAAGAGGAGCCAGCAAATCAAGGCGCCGCAAGCTTCTTCGCGGTCAATTTGCCGCCGCTACTTGATCGTCCGCTGCGGGTCGTCTCGCGTCCGGCTTCTTCATCGCCAGCTGTGGGTGCCCATCATCGTCACGACGACGAGCAGGCTGCTCTCGTTGAGGCGGCTTTCCGGATCTAAGGGGGCATATGTACTTCACCGACCGAGGCATTGAAGAACTCGTCAAGCGTCGTGGCGACGAAGAGGTCACTATTGAGGTCCTCGCTGACCAGTTACGCACGTTCGTTGACCTCAATCCGGAGTTTGAAGTGCCGATCGAGCGGCTGGCCACGTGGCTGGCCCGTCTCGATGACGACACCGACGAGGACTAACAAGGGGCTACCATCGGGCGGGTGACTTCCACCAGCGCCCTTCAGGACGTACGCGCCGTAGTGCGTGGACCCCTACGAGTGCTGTTGCTGGGACGACTTCTCGACTCCGTAGGAAGCGGCATGACTTTGTCGCTGCTGATCGTCTACCTCTCGCAGGTGCGGTCGCTGTCTATCCTCACCGCCTCACTTGTGTTGACGTGGATGGCCGTCATCGGCTTAGCTGCCACACCGGCAGTGGGCACCGTCACCGATCGCGTCGGTCCACGCAAAGTGATGCTGGTTGCGTTGCTGCTTGAGTCACTTGGCGTCGGGCTCATGGGCTTGGTGGATACCACGGCCAAGGCATTCGCAGTGGCCACCTTGATGGCACTTGGCGCATCCGGCGTGTGGGGTCCACTGAGCACCTTCATTGCACAGGTTGTCCCCGATCATCAGCGCTCCACCGCCTTCGCCGTGAGTTTCATGATGCTTAACCTCGGCCTCGGGCTTGGCGGTCTCATCGGCGCATCGATCGTCGATGTGTCTAGACCAGAGACGTTCATGGTTTTGTATCTTGCCGACGCTGCGACCTACCTGCTCTTCTGGGCCGCGATTGCGAGTCTTCGTCGATTTGGCGGACCCGTCACGCGGGATAAGGACGACATCGAGGTGCGTGGTGGCTGGAGTGTGGCACTGCGTGACCGTCGCCTACTCGGCGTCGTACTCGCTTCGCTTGTCTTGATCACGTGTGGCTATGGCTCCATGGAGGCTGGCCTCGCGATCTTCATCACCGACACCGCACAACTCTCCGCACGTCTGATCGGCATCGTCTTTCTCGTCAACACGCTGACGATTGTTGTGGGCCAGTTGTTTGTGCTCAAGTGGCTGCGCGGACGCTCACGTGTACGACTACTTGGACTCACAGCGTTGCTGTGGGCCGCCTCGTGGTTCCTTGGCGCACTTGTGCCGGGCTTCCCCACCTGGGCCGGTATCACCGTGCTGTTGATCGCCACGCTGATATTTGCACTCGGAGAGACCGTCTGGAGCCCCACGGCACCCAGTCTCATCAACGCGATTGCACCCGATCACCTGCGTGGACGCTATAACGCCGCGCAGGCATTGACATGGTCGTTGGGCTCCATGCTCGCACCGGTTTTCACCGGTCTGCTGATTGGATCGGGCCTCGGTGTTCTGTGGGCGATCATCATTGCCTGCGGCTGTCTCGTGGCTGGACTGCTTTCACAGTTACTGCGCCGTGAGCTCACTCCTGCCGAGGACGGCCGCGAAGTGGTTGCTACAGCGTAAGTACGAGTTTGCCGAAGACATCTCCACCGGCAAGCATCTCGAACGCCTCGCGCGCTTGAGCCATTGGCCGCTCGCTGTCGATCAACGGTCGCACTCCGGTCTTGACACACAAATCAACCAGAGCGCGAAGTTCTTCGATGGTGCCCATCGTCGATCCAATGATGCTGAGCTGGAGGAAGAAAACTCGCGCGAGATCGGCAGGCGGATTGGGACCACTCGTTGCTCCCGAGATGACCACGGTGCCGCCTGGCCTCAGTGACTTCAGCGTGTGACTCCACGTCGCGGCACCCACTGTCTCCATAACCGAATCAACACGCTCAGGGAGTCTCGCGCCCGGCTCGAAGACCGCGTCGACACCAAGCTCGAGAGCACGAGCGCGCTTGACTTCATCACGCGAGGTGGCCCATACGCGAAAGCCCAGAGCCTTTGCCAGCACTATGCATGCCGTCGCAACGCCGCCGCCAGCGCCTTGCACAAGTACGGTGTCTCCGGGCTTAAGCCCAGAACGCGTTGCAAGCATGCGGTAAGCGGTCAACCATGCGGTCGGCAAGCACGCAGCTTCACCCCAGGTGAGTTCGGCGGGCTTAGGGATCAGGTTTGCAGCGGGCACGGCTACGCGCGCGGCCAAAGTGCCGGGATAGATCTCGGAGAGCATTGACCGACGCGGGTCGAGAGTCTCGTCACCATTGCCAGCTTTTGCGTCCGCAATGACGGAGTACAGAATCACTTCGGAGCCGTCCGGCGCGATCCCCGCCGCGTCGCAGCCCAGGATCATCGGCATGCGGTCTTCAGTGATCCCCACGCCCTTGAGCGACCAGAGGTCATGGTGATTAAGACTCGCGGCTTTGACGTCCACCACTACCCAGCCATCGGGCACCTCAGGCTCGGGGCGCTCCCCTACGACGAGTGCGTTCAGCGGGTTATCGGCATCAATGTGATCTGCATAGACAGCGAACATGTACCCACGGTACCTAAGGTGCGGAAAAGTCCGAGGTTTGGGCTGGATTACCGGTTTAACCGGCAATTTTGCCCAAACCTGCTACTTCGACTTACTTACGAGCAACTCCATCGGCACGGGCAGCCTCGGCCACGGCGAATGCGACAGCGAGCGGCACACGGCGATCGAATACGCCCGGCACGATGAAGTCAGGCGCCAAGTCCGGGCCGACCGCGTCGGCGATAGCTTGGGCAGCTGCACGCTTCATGCCTGGCGTGATGCGTGATGCGCGTACGTCGAGTGCGCCACGGAATACGCCGGGGAACGCGAGCACATTGTTGATCTGGTTGGGGAAGTCACTACGGCCCGTCGCGACGACAGCCGCGGTGCGTAGCGCAACCTCGGGGTGAACTTCGGGGTTGGGGTTGGCAAGCGCAAACACGATTGCCTTTGGTGCCATCGAGGCAACTACCTCGTCGGGCACCTTGCCGGCGGACAGACCGATAAACACGTCCGCGCCACGCATCGCGTCGTAGATCGAACCGGAGAGATTGGCTTTGTTCGTGCGCGCTGCGAGCGACTGCTTCACCGGCGTGAGGTCGGCACGATCGCGCGAGACCATGCCCACCGAATCAGCGACTGCGATGTCGCCGATGCCGGCATCGAGGAGCATATTGGTGACCGCGACCCCTGCCGCACCAGCACCCGACACGACAACGCGCAGGTCACCGAGCGTGCGCCCCGTGACTGCGCTCGCGTTGAGCAGCGCAGCGAGTACGACGATCGCAGTGCCGTGCTGATCGTCATGGAAAATCGGAATATCGAGTGCTTCTTGTAGGCGCTCTTCAATCTCGAAGCAGCGCGGTGCAGAGATGTCTTCCAAGTTGATGCCACCGAAGGCAGGCGCCAAGCGGATGCAGGTCTCGATGATTTCTTCGACACCCTTGCAGTCAAGACAGATCGGCACCGCATCGACGCCGGCGAACTCCTTGAACAGCAACGCCTTGCCCTCCATGACCGGGAGGCCCGCAGCCGGGCCAATGTCACCCAGACCCAACACAGCGGTGCCGTCAGTCACGACGAGGACGGTGTTGCCCTTCCACGTGTAGTCGTACACAAGCTCGGGCTCGGCAGCAATCGCCTCACATACGCGCGCGACGCCAGGCGTGTACGCCAGAGAAAGACCGGCACGGTCACGTACGCGCACCGTCGGGCGGATCTCGATCTTGCCACCCTGGTGGAGCGGAAATGCCGGGTCGAGGTCCCGATCGGAGGCAAGTGGACCAGTGAGATCTTGTGAAGACATGACCGAATCGTCCCAGCCACAGCAACCTCCGTACAGGGCTAAGGCACGTTAGATGCGCCACTTCCCCCTAGCGAGGAGGAACCTTTTGGCGAATGACCCGGCCCAGGATCGCGGTCGTGGGGACAACGCCATAGGCCCGGCTGTCGGTGCTTGCGGCCGCATTGTCTCCCTCGAGCCACCAGCCCGGCTGGCCGTCAGCGGTCGTCTCAGCCCTGACCACGCGCTTCACCACGAGCCGGTCCTCTGGGTCCCGAGCGACAACAACGTCACCCGGCGCGAGGTCGCGGGTGCGGCGCACGAGCACCCGCTCCCCTGGGGCGAGCACCGGAATCATGCTCAGCCCCTCAACAGTGGCGCGGAACCATGGCAGGTGCATAGCTACATCCTGCCGGGGGTCGCGGGGAGCGCGCTGCCGGACTAGGCTCAAGCCAAGAATCCGACGTACGAGAGGACCCCCATGATTTCGCGTTTCGCCCGCGCATTCGCGCCCCGCACGACGGTCTACGCACACTGCGATCTGCCCTGCGGCGTCTACGACCCCGCCCAGGCTCGCCTCGAGGCGCAGTCCGTGAAGGCCTGCATGGAGAAGTACCACGCTTCGCAGGACACCGACTTCCGCAACCGCGCAGTCACCATCAAGGAAGATCGTTCCAACATGGTCAAGGAGCACC
>CAFBMR010000028.1_pt1 | contig 17597 bp, 12 predicted proteins | sample 7269021 | NCBI WGS metagenome assembly CAFBMR01 (sample SAMEA6814071, study PRJEB35770) | uncultured Actinomycetes bacterium | biome: Freshwater; feature: Freshwater reservoir; material: water | place: Czech Republic | collected 2017-05-23 | depth 30m m
CGACGGAGCGGCAATGCCAGCTCCGACGAGCGCCACGCCAGCTGCGGCGAGGATGATCGTCTTGATGTTCACTACGTATCCCTTTCGGTGGGTGGAATGGACCGAAGGAGGGTTCCCGACGGTCACATAGCCATTTCAAGCCACCGACATGAGCAACAGGTAAACAAGACTTAACTACTTGCAGATCTTCGTGCGAAGTCCTTGCGTCAGTGACGCGAGGCGAATTTTGGAAGCAGCAATCCCACGGCGAGTCCGACGACACCGAGTCCGGCCAGCAGCGGGACCGCGAGACGACTTGGACCGACGGATGATGCTGCCACGAGGTACGTGGCGGGTGTGGCACCGGGAGCCGCCGCCGAGCTCGCCGCGATAGGACCGCCGGACGGAGATGGAACCGGAGACGGCATCACACCAGAATCTGTCGCGCCAGGGTCTGGCAGGCCGCCCCCGGTGTCGACCGGGGTGGTATCAGCGGTGACGGTGGGTGAAGGGGCAGCGCTAGTTGACGTCGACTGAGAAGGTGTCGGCGTCGGCGTCGGCGTGGGCGTCGGAGTCGGCTCCGCAGCCGAGACCGCAGCCGCAACGATCGCGGCAGCCGCAGACTGCGCCTGCACACTGAGCGCATTGGGGAGCGGTGCGTAGCCGTAGGGCAGTCGACCGTCACTCACCCCGAGTCGCTGACCAGATTGAGTCGCGTATTCGATGAACGCCGCGTAGTCCTCCGCTGCGGTGACACTCAACTTCGAAGGCACGGTTACGGCGTACGTCAAAGTCGCGAGCGGATAGGAATTGTCTGTGGCTTTCGCCGGATCGGGGAACACCGGTGCCGGTGTGGAAGAGCGGGTTGCCGGTAGCGCATTGGCCAAAGCATCCGTGATCGACTCCGCCGTCGGCGCAACGGCATTGCCTGAGGAGTTGACTAGCGCAGCCTGAGCAAGCCCGTAGCGCTCCGCAAGTGCAGTCGTCGTGAGGACGAGAACCCCGCGCTGCCCCACCGCTGCCGGACCGTTGGCCTTAAAACGTGGTGGGACTGCACTCGGATCCCAGTTGGCGATCGCAAGGTCGTCGCCACGACCTGCTGCGCGCGCTCCAGTCTCGAAGTCGGCTGCGTACGGATGAGCTCCGGTCGAACACAGAATGGACGCATCGGGATAGGTAGGCTCCCCCGACTGCGGATCGATAACTGCGATCGGATCTCGGCAGATCTCATCTCGCTTCGGGAAGTCGCTGCGCACATCGCCTTCACTCGTCAAAGCCGCATTGCGGTAGTACGGATTGACCTTCATACCCCAGTCGTCCGCAGCTCCTTCGAGGAATGCCTTCGCGTCTGGGTCTGACAGCAGCCATTTCCAGACCAATTGATTCGCGGCCGAGGAGCCCACAGGCAGGACCGCGTCAGAGATGGGCATCCGAGAAGATGGATAGGAAGCATAGGACGGGTTGAGAGCGAGGAATTCCGGATCGCTGATGACACCACGGGGCGCCAAAACTAGATTCCCATCACCGTCGACCTGTACTCGTCCAGTAGTCGGATCGACGAGCGCCAAGTGTGAAGTCTTGTCAGGGTTGTCCGGGTCTGCAGTCGCCCCCCGGTAGGACTGCGTGATGAGTTTGGCAACGAGCCTCGCGTTGAGTGTGAGAGCAGGCATACGCTCACCCGCGGCCTCCAGCACATCTTGGGCTTCGGTACCGCGCACCTGACGTTCGATGAGGCTTGCAAATGTAAGCCCACCAGCCAATAGAGGTGCATACACGGTGTTCTTCAGATCAGCTACTCGATCGTTCACCAAAGCTAGGCCCGGATCTGTCGCATTGAGTTGGTTGCTCACCATCACCTCGGACACCTGCGAATAGTTAAAGGTTCGATCGCCACTTTCGCAAAGCGTTGGCTGCCAGCGCGACATAGCATCCGTTGCGACATCAGTGCCGAGCACACGACGCTCTGCTACACCGATTGGACAGACATTGCCAATGGGTGCGAACGTCAGGGGAATAACAATGCGGTTCTTCCAGTTGGTGGGACTGAGTGGCGAAGACAGCAGTTCGAGGTTGACTTGACCCTGCCCAACCTGTGATCCATTGACCTCGTGATCATCACGTGGAACCACGACGAGCCAGCAACTACGTCCCACGATTCGAGAACCTGAATCCAATGCGGCGCCACAACCGAGACCCGGTGCTTGACGAAGAGTCTGCACCTCGAAATACGCAAGACCAGACCCGTCACTTCGCGTGCGCGCTGCATTCAATTCATTGGTTGTGTTTGCATCAAAGTAGTAATTTGCTGCGGGATCGATGACAGGATCGGAGCCCGTAACTGACTCGAAGGGCATGTACGTCGTTCGGCAACTACCCGGTCCAGTCGCACAATCAAAGTTGCGTTCAAGTGTGTTGAGTGGATCATTCATACTGCCACGATCTATCTCACGCGTACCAATGCCTCCGTACTGGCATTGCTCCGCTGTCGGGCCGTAACCCGCCTCAGGGCTCGCATCGGGCGCGAGTCCCGGAGTCACTGATGGCTCCGAGTCGGCACTTCCATCTCCCCAGCACTGCATTACCTGCAGATACGAATGTGCCGGACTTCCCACTGTCGGGAATGTCGCAGTCGCGTTATCCCAAGTGATCCGGACCACTTGGTTGGTCAGGTTGACAGTCTGCGAGACATCAATAGCCAGCCCCGAGAAGGTCCCGGATGGGACAACGGCACTCGCTGACACGTCCGTTGCGGCGGCTGGCGTTGCAACCGGTAGAGCGAGCAGCGCACCTGCCGCAGCTAACGACACAGCGCCCATGGCTGCGAAGGCGATGCGCAGCGTTTTCACAGTCGTCATACCGGTGGCATCCCTTCGGGACGAGTCGTTGGAGGTTCAGTTGTGTCAGGTGTTGCAGACCGTCGCTCGGGCTGCATTGACGCTCCTGCCGCCGCCATGCCTGAGACGCTCGGACTACGCAGACGACGCATGACGAGTGGCGGTGCGATTGCGAGCATGATGAGCACAACAACCGCAAGAAGCATCATCGTGTTGCTGGAAGTCCAACCAGACTCGCCCTTGATAGAAGTTGGGACACCTGCACTAAAGAGGCCACTACCTGAACCACTACCACCGAAGAGGTCACCGTCACCACCGCCTGAGGTGCCGCCCGAATCAGTCCCACCCGTGCCGCCTGTGCCGCCCGAATCAGTTCCGCCCGTGCCGCCCGAATCAGTCCCACCCGTGCCGCCCGAATCAGTCCCACCCGTGCCACCCGAATCAGTGCCACCCGTACCGCCGCCTGTGCCACCCGAATCAGTGCCACCCGTGTCGCCCGTGCCACCCGAATCAGTGCCACCCGTGTCGCCCGTGCCACCCGAATCAGTGCCACCCGTACCGCCACCAGAATCCACCTGGCTTTCTGTTGGCGTATCACATTGGGCGGGAGACTGAGCGGAGTTATCGCATTCGGCGGGAAAGGCAGCGTTCTTCGCCAGAGTGTTTGAGCCATCGGCAGAAAAAGTTGGGTTATTGCACTTGGAGATGTCGACATTCGAGGACCCAGAGCCTGGGATTTTCTTCACTTGCGCTAGGCCGTTCTTCACAAGGTTAATCGGAAGCGGCGAGAATCCGAGTTGCTCTGCTTGCTGCTGTCCTTCGCAAAGAAAGTAGCTGGCGAATGCACTAAGGGACTTACCCTTTTCTTCGCTAAACGATCCTCCGACAGCAGTCGGCACGACCATGTAGGAATAGCTCGACAACGGATACGCGCGCTTATCCTTATTGTTGTAGACGCCGCTGAGGTTCTGGGTGAGATCGGAGTTAATCGATGCGCCCATGAGTCCAACTGCCACATTCGAAGCGCTCGGTGAAACGTAGTAACCCGCCGAATTCTTCACCTTCGCGACCGGAAATCCTTGATTGACCGCGTAGGAGTATTCGACATACGTGAGAGAGCCATTCGCCTGATCTTGAGCAACGTATCCCGACACACCCAACGAACCAGTCTGGCCAACAAATCCCGAGCCACTGATCGTCGGGTAATACGAAGTCGTACTACATGGCGTCGCTCTACCTGCGCGTCCACAGTAGTCATTCCACAACGAGCTGTACTGAGTGGAAAGCCAAGTCGTTAACTGCGCTGTTGTGCCTGAGCCGTCCTGACGTACGACTGGAACAATCTTGAGCGCGGGAAGGTACTGCGCCAGACCGGGGTTGTCTGCCTTAATCGCAGCGTCATTCCACGTGGTGATCACGCCAGTGAAGATCTTGGCGATTGTCTCGCCAGATAACCTCAGCATCGTCACGCGATTCCCGCCGATGGTGAGGTTGTACATAAAGGAAGTGCCACCGGCAACGATCGGCATGTACGCGAAGGGACGTGTTGGAGGGGGATCAGAGATACCGGTGCCTTGGTCAGTGATTCCATAGGGAATCTCTGTCACTGCGAAGTCGACGTTTCCGTCCTTGAACTTCTGGCGTCCGTCCGAGGAGCCCGTTCCCGCAAAGTTCACAGTCAATCCGTACTGGTTGACATTGCGACGCCACTGGTCGACAGCGTTCTGCGACCACGTTGACCCTGCCCCAGACACAGGCACGTACGACTCCGCCTGCGCGGGACCAGCAGCCAAGAGTCCAGCGGCAACTACCACCACTGAGACGAGCCATGCCGCGATCTTTGAGGTCGTGCGCATCATTGGGCCTTTCGATCGGAACTCATGGATGTACTCTGTTCATTTGCTGCGGTAATTCGCTCCAAATCGCGCGCTGAGTGACGTTGACGCGCCTTAAGCTGGCTCTTCGAAAGTGCGCCAGGGCCTTTACCGCCGAAGTACCGCGCGATAACAAACATGACGAGGACGAGGCCCAGCAACACCACGGCTGTGCCGAAACCGCGAGCGATCATCGTCGGCTCAGGCGATTTGACGAATTCGAACACTGCAAGCGGCAAGGAGATCATCGGCCCTTCGAAAGGATTCCAATTCATTGCGGCTGTGAACCCAGCGCAGAGCAGGACCGGCGAGGTTTCCCCGATGCCCCGTGCAGTTCCGAGAATGATCGAAGTAGCTAGACCCGACTTGGCAGTCGGCAAAGTAACGTAACGCACCGTGCTCCATTGGCTTGATCCGAGAGCATAGGACGCTTCTTTCAGGGTGCCAGGCACTAGTCGTAGCGCCACATCCGCCGAGCGAATGATGATGGGCAACATCATGATGCCAATTGCCATAGCCGCCGCAAAACCAGACTGTTGCTTAGTCAAGATCATGATCAATGTTGCGTAGATAAACAGGCCGGCAACGATCGAAGGCAGGGCTGTCATAGCTTCAACGATCGTTCGCACTATCCGGCTGAACTTGCTCGGTATCTCGGTCAGATACACCGCTACTGCCAAGCCGAGCGGAATGACGATTGCCAAAGCAATGGCGATCTCAATTAGGGTGCCCACAACCGCGTGGATGATGCCGCCCACAATCAAAGGATCGAGTGGACCTGCATCCGACATGTCTTGCGTGAAGAAGTTGGCGTTTACGAGAACTTCCCAGCCCTTACCGGCCGTAAACACGATGACGAAGACCAGAACTCCGACCACGATCGCGGCCAGCGTCCGAATGACAACACCCGCTATTCGATCGCGCACCGCTTGTGCGTCCTCGTCGAAGGATGTCAACAACGCATAAAACACTACGAAGGACACAAACCACACAACTAAGAAGCCGATGGCTCCGTTGAACGGAGTCAAGGTAGTAAAGATCAGTCCAGTAAGTGCAAGCGAGGCAGCCAAAGAGCCGAGCGCTGAATAGATGTCTGACCTACGCACTTTCCGTAGAGCAACCTTGGACTCAGGCACATCAACGGATGGATCGGGGCGCACGCCAAGGACAGTGCGCTTCGTGGCATTGACACTAGGCATCGCTGGAGGCCCCCGACCGCGAACGCGACACAACGATTGAGGCGAAAAAGTTCACCACAAGTGTCAGCAGGAATAGCGCCAGTCCAGCCGCCATAAGCGCCGACAAACCAAGCGCCGTTGACTCCCCATATCGCAAAGCAATGAGTGACGACACTGAAGAAGCACCGTTTTGCAGGAGGTGCGGCTGGATGTAGAAGACGATCGAGATGATCATGAAGACCGCAATTGTCTCGCCCATCGCGCGGCCCAGCCCGAGCATGGTTCCGCCGATCATGCCTCCACGCCCGAAGGGTAGGACGACGGTGCGGATCATGCCCCAGCGAGTAGCTCCAAGGGCGTACGCGCCTTCGCGCTCACCAACCGGAGCCTGACTAAACACTTCTCGCATCACGGAGGAGATGATGGGCATGACCATGAATCCCACGACGATTCCAGCGATGAAGGTCGAGGACGTGTAGACCGTTGCAGTGCTCAACGGGTCAGTGGGATCATCACCATCAACGGCAAATAGCGGGATCCAGCCAAAGTAGGTCGATATCCACCGTGCGATCGGAACCATCTGACCTTGCAAGAAGAAAAAGCCCCAAAGGCCGTAAATGACGGACGGCACGGCAGCCATGAGATCGACGAGGCTGACCAATGTGCTCTTCAACCACCCACGCGCGTATTCGGAAATGAACAGGGCCATTCCGATGGCCAGCGGGATGGCGACACAGATCGCGACAAGAGCGATTAGCAGTGTCCCGACAAGCACGGCAGCGATGCCGAAATTGCCACCGTCTGGTTCCCACGATTGAGTGGTAATGAATCCCCAACCGGCAACTCCGAGAGCTTGGGCACCGCGAAGGGCGAGGAACACGCCAACCATGCCCATAATGACGAGCACCACGATTCCGGCAGTGATCGCGAGGGTGCGAAAGACGTTGTCCTGACGGCCACGATTGATCGTGATCGCCATCGGCACGTCAGAATCGGCGCCGTCCAGATCCCCCTTGGGACCACTCGGAGCAACGATCGTCATCTAGCCTCCCTGCTGATAACTGGAGGCTAGAAGTCGCAGATTACGTAGGGGCTCGGCTGCCTGAACGGAAAGTGAACTGATAGGAACGAATTAGCGCTGATTAGCTGCAGGAGCCCGGGCGATACATGGTCGACAATCCAAGTCTCTCGCCGGTGCCGATCGTCGGGCTCGTGGTCCCCGGTACGTAAGTCGGCGACATCAGGGCCCGCTCAGGTTCGACGTGTCCGAGCCCGAGGGCATGGGACGCCTCATGGAGAATCAGGACGCCCCGGTCTCTCTGGCCAGGAGTTCTCGCCCACTCGCTTGTCCTACTGAGTTCGACGTAACCAGAAACCGCTGACCCTGGGCCACTTGTCCAGGACACGCCACCCAATCCGTCGGCCCCACCCGCATCACCCCACCGCACCACAATTTCGCCTTTGGAACTGACCGGCTTGAAAGTTAATCCGGTAACAGCGGACAACGTCTCGAAAACGGCGCGTACGTCCTTGCGAATAGCGACGTCACCTCCTCGAGGAGCCCGAGAAGAGTTGTACGACCAGGTGATTGTCGAGCAGGAGGCCCAACTGGGCCGGTCGGTAGCGATTGGAGACCATCCACGAGCCACCACAACGCGACTGCGTGTCTCGTCCTGCCCATCACTTGCTACGACAAAATAGGTTCCAGTACGAAGGTCTGCTGTCGTAAACGACACAGAAGTTCCCGAGGTCGAGACCGTCTTTGTTTGCACTGTGGCACCATTGCGGATAAGACGTACGTTTACGGGCAGAGTCGAAGACACGACGCGAGCACGCAGACTGTGCCAGGTCGCTTCAGTCGCGTCGGGATAGACCCTCGCGTTCGACAACGAGATTCGGGGGGCATCCGTGGCGTTGGCTGTCTGTGTAATCACGGGGACCGCAATCAAAGCCGCAATGCCTCCGACTACGGCCACAGCTCTCAACGCGGCGCTCCGGCGAATGTTCACGAGACCATCATGGTTCTTACTGGGACAGAGCCAAAAATTTTTGGGCCATTTCTTGGGGAATTTACCTAATCTTTGTTTTTCGCAACACCAAACTCGGAATCAGCTATTTGGTCTTTGTCGCAAGAAGACCGTCGACATCGCCAAAGACTTCCATGCCAGCACATAGCCCACGGGAGTCCAGGAGTACCTGGCCATCACGCACATGCTGGATGTGCACGACTGCGTCCAGGGTTTCCTCAACCCTTTGATGCATCGCTGTACGAAGCGGCGCATGCAGCAAACCGCCACGCACACGCTCGGCTTCGAGGGTAAGAACACCGTCAGGACCGTTAAGTTGCCAGGACACTCGAGAGTCATCGATACGCAGATTTGTTTCGCGCGATTTGTTGTAGGTTGCCCATTGGTACAAATTGCCGCCATGTTTGAGGCCAACAATGAATCCACGGAATGCCGTGCGCATCCACGGAATCATGGCGACTGATGCAATAAGTGATGCACTCGAATCTTGCTCGATGTGGTTGCTGTGCATCCATACATAGCCTGCGGGGAACGCACGGCCCCAATCCTTCTCGACGTAACCACGACCGCTAGCAAAGTCAGTCTTATTGCCTTCTACATCGATGACGCCGCTGAGCGAATGTCCGAATGACACAATGCCGTGATAGCACTCCATGAACGGCACAGCTGCGTACCAACCCATGATGCCCGGGCGTCGCCACGTGACAGGCCACGGATCGAATTCACTGGTGAATGTGATGTCGCCACGTAATTGTGGAAGATCAAGCCGAGCACCATGCGGCGAGAAGTGATTGCCGCCCACCCACACGTCAAAGTGGCCCTCCGCGGCACGGAACTCCGATGGATCAAATCGGTGATACCAGGATCGTCCGGTTGAACCATCAAGGACTTGTACGAAGGCCTCATCGACGGCAGCCCCGTCGCCAATACCGCGAAAAACTCCGGGAATCACAGCCCAACGTTGCGACATGTCAGATGAGACGAGTTTGACGTACCAGCCCTCGAAGAATCCGTTAGTCACGCCTCGGCCATGGAAGCCCTCGGGATGGCGGATTCCGCGGAGAAACGATGAAGGACTGCGCATACCCACGTGTCGAGACTAGCGGGCACAGACTCCCGATATCGTCGTCCTGTGATTCAAGGTCCCCTCACCGGCATACGTGTCCTCGACCTGACCCAGGTGCTGTCAGGTCCGTTCTGCACGATGCTGCTTGCCGACATGGGCGCCGATGTGATCAAAGTAGAGCCGCCCGACGGCGATATGGCTCGCGGATGGGGCCCGTTCCCCGATGGAGTCCCGCAGGGTGCACCCGGTTATGGCGGGTATTTCGCCAGCGTGAATCGCAATAAGCGCGGGGTAGTTCTCGACCTCAAGAGCCCGGCAGGTCGCGAATCCCTGCTCGAACTTCTATCGAGCACGGACGTGATCGTCGAGAATTTTCGAGTCGGTGTCATGGATCGCTTCAACCTGTCATGGGAGTTCTTGCACGAGCGCTTCCCCAAGCTCGTCTACGCGAGTATTCGTGGCTTCGGCGATCCGCGCACCGGACTGAGTCCCTACGCCGATTGGCCCGCATTCGACATCGTCGCTCAAGCCATGGGCGGCATCATGAGCATCACGGGTGAAGACGTCGATCACCCAGTAAAAGTCGGCCCGGGCATTGGCGACACCTACCCCGCAACTCTCGCTGCGACGGGCATCCTCGCGGCGGTCGTGCAGGCTCAGCGCACCGGAGTCGGTGACTTCGTCGACATCGCGTTGTACGACGCGATCCTTGCGCTGACCGAACGCATTGTGTATCAGTTCTCCATCACCGGCGAGAGCCCAGAGCCACAGGGCAACACACATCCGCTGCTGTGTCCCTATGGCGTAGTCCGCACGAGCGATGGCCACGTCGCAATCGCGGCACCGACCGACCATCATTGGCGCCTGCTCACCGAGATCATGGGCGCGGTCGAACTTGGATCCGATCCGCGCTATGCACGTAACGCCGATCGAGCGAATCGGTCTGCCGAGGTCTACGCAGTTGTAGAGAAGTGGTCACAGCAATTCACGGCTGAAGAGATTGTTGCGTCTCTAGGCGGTCGAATCCCGTGTGCGCCGCTCAACAACGCCGCAGCGGTCGCGATTGATCCACACGTTGCTGCTCGATCAATGATCACGCCAGTTGAATTCCCTGGCTCAGAACCGATATCTATTGCGGGGCAAGCAATCAAGTTCGCGAGCGCACCCGGTCAAGCGCCACGACGAGCACCACTGCTCGGTGAGCACAACGACGAACTTGGGATCAGTTCAGGCCGTTAATACGTCTCAGCGTTTCTGCGTCGGTAGCTGAGCGCGCAACCTGTGCACGAGCCGGCGCAACTTCTTGTTCGTCAAAGGCCGCGATGTATGTCTCGATGTCGTGCTCAGGGACGCGATCAAGGGCGGGCTGCTCCTCATTGACGAAGTTATCCGCGATATTGAGGAGTACTGCACCCAAAAACGCATTAGCCCGCGTCAGATCAGCAAAATGCCAAATCCGGGAAGACTCTTCAGCTCCTAGCGAGAGAACCTCGTCGCCATAACTCCAAGTAGCGAGTCGTGGAAATCGCACAACCCGATGCTGCGACATACCCGCGAACATCACCCGACGAGACGTGATGCGCAGAGTGCCAGCGTCAATCTGTGCTAGGCCCGGTGCCTGCCCAGAGCGTGGTTCACCTTCCCATAGCGCGGCATCTTCGACTCGAAGAAGTTGCGTCTCAGTGCCAGTGCCCCAATCGATCCATCGTAGGTAGTCGACAACCCACGTACGCAGGTCAAGCTCGGACAACTTCGACGCAACAGCGGCATCGAGTTGTGCAATCCGAGACCGATCAGCCTTGGCCACTGCTCCCCCTCACGCACATGTTTATCCAGTATGTCTCGCGATACCGACAATCGACCTACAGCTCGGCGATATCAATCAGAACTTTGCCCACTGCATTTCCTTCGACAGCGTCATGTGCGGCGCCAGTCTGCTCCAACGTGAAGTGCACCTCTGGCAACGCCACAAGATTGCCGGCCTTGAGGTACTTCGTGACATCACCAACCGCGTGGTCGAGGATTGCAGCACCGAAGAAGTACATGATGACGAAACGCAAATTGAAATTACCGAACATCAACTGACGCACCGGAACTGCGGGGTCTTCGGGCTGATTTGCGTAGGTCACCACCGAACCAAACGGCTTGAGGACCGCGAGATCAAGAGCGAGGTTGTCCGTGAGTGCAACTTCGACAATGCGATCTACCCCCTCGGGTGCAAACGCCTTGATCTGCTGCTCAGCGTCTGCATCGCGGTAGTTGACGATGAGGTCGGGGTTGGCGGTCTGTGCGATTGCTGCCTTCGCCGGGCCACTTACGGTCGTGATGACTCGAGCGCCACCCAGCTTGGCCAATTGAATCGCCGCATGTCCAACCGCACCTGCACCACCGGCGACGAGCACCGTGAGCCCCGCGATGGGACCATCGGCATAGAGGCAATAGTGCGCCGTGAGGAAGGGAATGGGCAGCCCTGCGCCTTGAGCAAACGAGATGTTGTCAGGCAATGTCCATGCATGCTCGGAGGGCACGACGCACTGTTCGGCGGCAGTGCCCCATGGCCGCTGCCACGCGGCGTACGTCAACCACACACGTTCGCCGATGCGATCTGGACTCACGCCGGTGCCGACGGCGTCAATGACACCGGCACCGTCTTGATTGGGAGTGGCATGTGGCCACGTCAAGTCCGCGCCCGCCTTGCGCATCTTCCAGTCAGTCGGATTAACGCCGGAAACGGCGACCTTTACCCGAACCTCGCCAGGGCCAGGTTCAAGATCCGGAACTTCCTGTACCGACAAGACAGCCGACGGTCCACGACGAGAGAAAACTGCTGCGCGCATTTGGCACCTCCACTTCGCAGGCTACCGAATCGCTGACGTTCTCCCGTCAGGGACTACCCGGTCAAATTCAGGATTCCGAGAGTACCGATGTTGATTGGTTCGGTTTTCGAAAGAAACCGGAGGGGATTCGCGCATTCCAGGGCCTAAGTCGCAAAACCTCTTGGCTGCAGGCCTTATGCGATTGACCATTCACAACTACTATTCACTGTAGTTCTACTTTGATCAGCGGACTTACGACGATTCTGGATTTTCGACGATTCTGGATTTACTGCGATTAAGGACAAGTGATTACGTGCAATACGGCTTCGCGATTGATCAACGAACCTGCATCGGATGCCACGCCTGTACCGTCGCGTGCAAGACAGAGAACGACGTCCCCGTTGGCCAATTTCGTACGTGGGTCAAGTACGTCGAAAAGGGCTCCTACCCTGACACCAGCCGCGAAATGGCTGTCCTGCGATGCAACCACTGCACTGACGCCCCGTGCATAAAGATTTGTCCGACGACAGCGCTCTTCAAGCGCGAGGACGGAATCGTCGATTTCGATGGCACTCAATGCATCGGCTGCAAAAGCTGCATGCAGGCGTGCCCTTACGATGCGATCTATATCGATGCAGAGACCAACACTGCGGCCAAGTGCAACTTCTGCGCTCATCGAATCGACCAAGGTCTTGAGCCAGCATGTGTCGTGGTCTGCCCAACGGAGTCAATCTGGGTCGGTGACGTCTCAGACCCCGCAAGTGGTATCTCCAAATTCCTGAGCCTTGAGCCGATCAACGTGCGCTCGCCCGAACAGGGAACCAGCCCCAACGTCTTTTATGTCGGCACTGATCAGACAGTGCTCGATCCCTTAGCGGCCCCCGTTGACGGCACCTACATCTGGGCCGATGCAGACCCGCTTCGCTTAGAGACCGCTGGCGATCTGCCCGGCGATCCAGCGACAAACGCCCGCACAACGCTCAACACCGCACATCCTCGTCCATGGGGCTGGAAGGTCTGGACGTATCTATGGACTAAGTCCATCACCGCTGGCGCCCTAGTGGTCGCCGCACTGCTCGTCCTCACGGGCAAGCAAGACACTCTCACGACTACGGTCGCTCCATTTGCCGCTGAGGTATTCCTACTCATCACGGCAATCTTCCTCATTTGGGACCTCAAGCAGCCAAAGCGATTTCTCTTCCTGCTCGATCCGCGCAAGATCAACAGGAGGTCGTGGCTTGCCCTCGGCGGAATCTTCCTGGGACTCGGAGCCGCTGTTGGTGGACTGTGGTTCCTCGCTGGACTCGCAAGTGTCCTGGGCGCTCAGATCAGCACGCTGATCACCGTCCTCGCGTGGGTAGCGATTCCGACCGGGATGATGGTCGCCGGCTACACGGCGTTTCTCTTTGGACAAGCCGAGGGTCGCGATCTTTGGCAGTCACGACTTTTGTTCTGGCATCTGCAGGCGCAGTTGGTCATGGCGGGCTCTGGGGTACTCCTGATCCTGGCCATCATCTGGAACCCCGGCACCGAGACCGTGAAATGGATGAGTTGGGCGCTGTTCATCGGCGTCATCGCGCACCTGCTGATCAGTGCGGCCGAATTCGGCGGTAAGCACTCCACCCGAAACGCTCAGATTGCAGCGCACACCATCACACACGGACGTTACGCGCGTGAGTTCTGGCTGAATTCAGTGCTCGTGTGCGTTCTCGCCGGGGCGTTAGCTTTGACCGCGGCGCTGACTGGCTCCCTCGTCGCCGGTGCAATCGGCGGCCTGCTCGTGCAGTTCGGGCTGCTTGTGCACGAAAAGGTATACGTCAAGGCTGCCCAAGACGTTCCGCTGTCCTAAGCAACGAGAGGTGAAAGAAATGACGTCTTCCGGAACCGGCCCCGCGGCCTCCAAGGTCAGTCCTGAGCGACCCGAGGCGCATGGCTTGCGCGTCCGCGAGACGCTGTCGAACTACCCGCCCGTTGAGACGTGGGACGACGTGGTGCTGAACGATCCCAAGGCACATCCGCGCAAAGTAGAGAACCACTACATGCTTGTGCCGACCACCTGCTTCAACTGTGAGTCAGCGTGCGGCCTTTTGGCGTACGTCAATAAAGAGACGATGGAAATCCTCAAAGTAGAGGGCAACCCGGCGCACCCAGGATCGCGTGGCCGCAACTGTGCCAAGGGGCCAGCGACGATCAACCAGGTCAACGATCCCGAGCGGATCCTCTACCCGCTCAAGCGCGTGGGTCCACGCGGTAGCGCCCAGTTTGAGCGCGTCTCATGGGATGACGTACTCGACGATCTCGGTGCTCGCATTCGCAAGACGATTCTTGAGGATCGTCGCAACGAAGTCATGTACCACGTTGGGCGCCATGGCGAGGACGGCTTCATCGAGCGAGTGTTGCTCGCGTGGGGTGTGGACGGACACAACACACACACTCAAGTGTGCTCTGCAGGCGCGCGCCTGGGTTATTCGATCTGGGGCGGCTACGACCGTCCTTCGCCTGACCACGCAAACGCCAAGGTCATCTTGCTGTTGTCCAGTCACCTTGAGTCCGGGCACTACTTCAATCCGCACGCACAGCGCATCATGGATGCGAAGGTTCGTGGTGGAGCCAAGCTGATCGTTGTCGACCCACGGTTGTCCAACACGGCTTCGCATGCCGACGAGTGGGTTTCCCCTTGGCCGGGTTCGGAAGCAGCAATGCTGCTCGCCATTGCTTCGTACCTCATGCGAACAAACGCCGTCGCGTGGGACTACATACAGCGGTGGGTCAACTGGCGCGATTACATGAGTGCGCTACACCCAGAGGACGACTCCAATAACTTCGAGTCCTTCAAGCTACGGCTTACAGAGGACTACGCGAAGTACACCTTCGAGTTCGCAGCGCAGGAATCCCATATTCCCGTCGAGCAGGTCGAGAAGGTGGCGCGAATCGTCGCGGGTTGCGACGGCAAGCTCGCGGCGCATACCTGGCGGGCAGCATCGGCGGGCAATAAAGGTGGCTGGATGGTCGCTCGCGCGTTGTTCTTCCTGACAGTTTTGACCGGCAGTATCGGCCAAAAGGGTGGGACTAGCCCCAATGGCTGGAACAAATTCATCCCGCATGGTCCCGACATGCCGAGCGGCCATCATGACTGGAATGAATTGATCTGGCCGAGCGAATTCCCGCTCTCGACGAATGAAATGTCGATTCTGCTTCCGCACTTCCTGCTTGAGGGACGTGGCAAGGTCGATACGTACTTCACACGTGTCTACAACCCCGTATGGACCAACCCCGACGGATTCAGCTGGATCGAAGCGCTCTCGCGTGAGGATCTCGTCGGCTGTCATGTGGCAATGACACCGACCTGGAGCGAGACCGCAATTTATGCTGACTACGTTCTGCCGATGGGCCACAGCACCGAGCGACACGACACACACTCCTACGAGCAGTACGCCGGACGCTGGCTCGGTTTTCGCCAGCCCGTCGTGCGTGTCGCTAGGGAGAAGCTCGGCGAAAAGATCTCTGACACGCGCGATACCAACCCAGGCGAGGTCTGGGAGGAGACCGAGTTTTGGTTCGAGCTGTCGTGGCGCATTGACCCCGATGGCTCTCTGGGCCTGCGCAAGTACTTCGAAGCGCCCGGGCGACCCGGCGAGCGCGTCACGGTTGATGACTACTACGGCTGGATTTTCGATAACAGCGTGCCAGGACTTCCGGATAAGGCGGCGGCTGAAGGTTTAACTCCGCTGGAGTACATGCGCAAGTACGGTGCATTCGAGATCGCCAATGGGCTCTACCGCCTCGACGAGCGACAACTGACGCCGGCGGAGCGTGAAGGCGCCGAACCCGACGACCGTGGTGTCCTTCGCAAGCCCACCACGATGGAATCGACTCCCCCGCTCGTGGGCGAGGCCGGCTCAGTGGGCGTGGTGCTCGAAGACGGGTCCGAGGTTGCGGGCTGGCTTACACCTTCACGCAAACTCGAGCTGTACTCGCAGTCACTCGTGGACTTCGGCTGGCCCGAATACGCAACACCGCAGTACATCGAGTCGCACGTCTCTGCGCGCCAGGTGGATCATTCAAAGGGTGAGATGCTCCTCGTACCAACCTTCCGTCTTCCTACGATGATCCATACACGATCGGGCAACGCGAAGTACCTCAACGAGATCAGCAATAAGCACCCGATGTGGATCAACCCAATCGATGCCGCAAGGTGGGGTCTCATCACCGGTGACATGGTGCGCGCGACAACTGAGATCGGCTACTTCGTGGTGCGTGTCTGGGTCACCGAAGGTATCCGCCCAGGTGTCGTTGCGCTCTCGCATCACATGGGTCGGTGGCGCACCACTGAGGAGTCAGGTAGCCGCTGGGTCACGGGCAAGGTGGACGTGGGTCAGATGGAAGACGGCCGCTGGCGGCTTCGCTACAAGGAGGGCATTCGCCCCTTCGCAAGTAAAGACAACGACTCGATGCGCATCACCTGGGAAGATCCAGGCGTGCACCAGAACCTCGCATTCGCTGTGCACCCGGATCCATGGTCTGGCGCGCATTGCTGGCATCAGAAGATCACGATTGAGCGGGCTCACGAAGAAGACAAATACGGCGACGTCGTCGTCGACACCGCCAAGTCACGAGAGATCTACTTGAAGTGGATGGAGGGCACCCGCCCTGGTCCCGCTGCCGATGGTCGGCGCCGCCCTGAGTTCATGATGCGGCCAGTGAGTCCGGTACGCGGGAAGTTCTACGTCGAGAGCTGATTGTGATTGTTCTCGCCGGCTTCTTTGCCGTCATCATCGGTGTACTCGTCTCCCTATTGGGAGGTGGCGGATCGATTCTGACAACGCCGTTGATGATCTACGTGCTCGGGTTCGACCCAAAGCAGGCGATCGCTGCCAGTTTGCTCGTCGTAACTTTCACCTCGGCGTTCGGCCTGATCTTCTACGCGCGTGCCAGACGAGTGAATTGGCGCACCGGCTGGATATTTGGCGGGGCGAGCATGGTCGGTGCTTTCATCGGGGGCCAAATTGGATCACGGCTACCGGCCGTCGTGCTCCTGACCGCGTTTTCCGTGATGATGGCCGTCACAGCTGTCGCGATGGTGCGCGGTAGGCGCCAGATGACCGCGCACGCGCATCAGGGGCTACCGATCATCCGTATTCTGCTAGACGGTCTCATCGTCGGTCTCGTCACTGGCTTGGTTGGGGCCGGCGGTGGATTCCTTGTCGTGCCTGCACTCGTACTGCTCGGTGGGCTCGAGATGCAGATGGCGGTCGGCACTGCGCTTCTTGTCGTCACCATGAAGTCAATCGCCGGATTCTTGGGCTACCTACTGCACTTCGGTGGCGAATCATTTATCTCCATCAACAAGGACATAATCGGTGACTGGAGGCCAACGGTCGTCATCACCGTGTGCGCAGTGATTGGAGCGCTTATTGGCTCTCGAATCTCCGGACGCGTACATCCCGAACACCTGCGCAAAGCATTTGGTTGGTTCGTTCTCGTGATGGCCATTTACATACTGGTGCAGCAGGTTGGCTCGCAGATCTGGGGATTCGCGGGTGAGTCTCCGCTCCACCTGGTCGAAGTTGGCATAGGTGTCGTGCTAATTGCGGCAATTTTGGTCATGGCGCTTCGTTGGCGCGGTGGAGATGCCGCGACTGATCAATCTTCCACTGTGTCAAGACGCGACTGAAGTTTTCGCATTCCCGCGATCCAGCGATCAATGTCTGTCGCCCTGAATCTGAAGTATTCCGCCACCTTGGGGTGCGGGAGAATGAGGAAGTTATCGCCATGCAATGCCTCCCACACAGACTCGGCGACTGCCTCGGGCTCGATCGCCTC
>CAFBMR010000029.1_pt1 | contig 17529 bp, 13 predicted proteins | sample 7269021 | NCBI WGS metagenome assembly CAFBMR01 (sample SAMEA6814071, study PRJEB35770) | uncultured Actinomycetes bacterium | biome: Freshwater; feature: Freshwater reservoir; material: water | place: Czech Republic | collected 2017-05-23 | depth 30m m
GAGATCATCAACCGAAAGATCAGGGCCATTCCGGCCGTCCGCAGCACAGAGACATTCGTCTACCTGAAGCTGCGTAAACAGATCTACACATGGGGTACAAGATGACTACAACACCGCAACTCGTCACATCATCCGGTAGCGATGGCATGGCTCGCCGTGCTCAAGACAACCTCTGGATGCACTTCACCCGACATTCGGTCTACGAGGACGGCCTCGGCCAGGTCCCGATCATCGTGCGCGGCGAGGGCGAGTACTTCTTCGATGATCGCGGCAAGCGCTATCTCGATGGCATCTCCAGCCTGTTCACTGTCCAGCTTGGACACGGCCGCGAAGAACTCGCAGAAGCTGCCGCCAAGCAGATGAAAGAACTCGCCTACTTCCCCGTCTGGTCCTACGCCCACCCACGCGCGGTGGAACTTGCCGAGCGCCTAGTCGAGCTTGCCCCCGGAGATCTCAATCGCGTGTTTTTCACCAGCAGTGGCGGTGAAGCGATCGAGAGCGCGTGGAAGGCGATCAAGCAGCACTTCAAATTGGTTGGCAAGCCCATGAAGCACAAGGCGATCAGTCGCTATGTCGCCTATCACGGCACGCCCCACGGTGCGCTAAGTCTGACCGGTATCCCCGACGCGAAGAAGTTCTTCGAGCCATTGGTGCCCGGCAGTATTCGCGTCCCCAACACCAACCCTTATCGGCTTCCCGAAGGCTACGACGCCGCTGATGAACGGTTTGGCATCTGGGCGGCAGAGCGCATCGAGGAAGCCATCATCATGGAAGGCCCTGAGACTGTGTGCGCAGTCTTCCTCGAGCCGGTACAGAATTCCGGTGGTTGTTTCGTGCCCCCACCTGGCTATCTCCAGCGAGTGCGGGAGATTTGCGATAAGTACGACGTGTTTATGGTTGCCGACGAGACGATCTGTGCCTTCGGACGCATCGGCGACTACTTCTCGATGAGCCGATTCGGAGTCACACCCGACATCATCACGTGCGCGAAAGGCATGACGTCTGGCTACGCACCGCTGGGCGCGATGATCGTCAATGAGCGCCTCTTCGAACCATTCCGTCACGGCACCAATACGTTCCTACATGGCTATACGTGGGCAGGACATCCCGTGTCCTCGGCAGTCGCATTGGCTGCGCTCAACATCTATGAGCGCGACGGCATCATGGAACACGTTCGCAAGAACGAGGGCCCGTTCTTCGAGACCATCTCGAAACTGCACGACCTTCCGATCGTCGGCGACGTACGTGGCATGGGCTACTTCTATGGCATCGAACTCGTTAAGGACAAGGTCACGAAAGAGACGTTCAATGACGATGAATCAGAGCGCTTACTCCGCGGGTTCTTGTCGAAGGAACTCTTTGAGGCTGGCCTCTACTGTCGGGCCGACGACCGTGGCGATCCGGTTATTCAGCTCGCGCCCACGCTCACGATGGACCAGTCTCACTTCGATGCCATGGAGCAGATCCTGCGCGATGTGCTCACCCGCGCCTGGGCCATTCTTTAGCCATGCCGGATCCTGGCTCTACGGATCGCACCAGGATTCGCCGTCTTCCCGAACTCGCGATAACCGAGCAACAATCGCTATACGACGTTCTTGACGCCGGACTTGTTGCGCATGTTGCGGTACTGGATGGCGGACTCCCCTACGTTGTTCCAGTTGCCTATGCCAGAAGCGGAGCGCAGGTCCTCTTCCATGGCTCAAGTGGCTCGCGCCTGTTCACGACACTCGCTGACGGGCAACCCACCTGTCTCACGGTGACCCTGCTTGACGGCCTAGTTCTTGCGCGCAGTGCCTTCGAGTCGAGCATGAATTACCGAAGCGTGATGGTTCTCGGCTCTTGTGTCGTCGTTCCGGAGTCGGATAAGACCGATGCTCTCCGAGCGATCACCGATCATCTACTTCCTGGCCGATGGGATTCACTGCGCCCCGTCACTCGAAAGGAACTCGCGGCCACGATCGTTCTTTCACTCGCGCTGGATGAATGCAGCGTCAAAATCCGCACCGGCGGTTCCGACGAGCCAGCCGAGGATCAGAGTTGGCCGGTATGGGCTGGGGTGCTACCTATTCGAGAGTCGTTCGGGGAGCCACGTCCCATGGCCGATCTTGACCCTGTCATTGAGGTCCCCGACCATGTACGGAAAATGAGTCGATGATCGACACAAAGCGCATCTCCTTTTGGTGGGACACCCTGCCCACAATTGAGCGGCGGCCATCACTTGCGGGCGATCTGCGCACGGATGTCGTGATTGTCGGCGCCGGATATACCGGGTTGTGGACCGCCTACTACCTGCTCCGCAATCGCCCTGATCTAAAAATCGCCATCGTGGAGAAGGAAGTTGCCGGTTTCGGGGCCAGCGGCCGCAATGGCGGATGGTGCTCTGCGCTGTTCCCTGCGAGCCTCGATGCCATTGCCCGTAAGTCCTCGCGTGCTGCCGCCGTAGCAATGCGGCAGGCAATGAATGCCACCGTCGATGAAGTGGGTGCTGTGGCTGCGGCAGAGGGTCTCGATATCGACTGGGCTAAGGCCGGGACGCTGATGCTTGCTCGGACGACAATTCAACAGACGCGCTTGCGAGCGGAGGTCGTCGAAGACCACGAGTGGGGTTTTGCGGACACCACGTGGTTGAGCGCTGCCGAAGCGCACGAACGCATCGCTGCGACTGACGTTCTCGGCGGCCTGTACACACCGCATTGTGCCGCAATTCATCCGGCCAAACTTGTGCGTGGTCTCGCCGAAGTCGTCGAGCGAATGGGCGCGACAATTTACGAGGGCACTGAAGCCACATCTATTGAGCCAAGCATGGTGCGAACAACTCGCGGTGTGGTGCGTGCGCCTTATGTCGTTCGGGCAACGGAGGGATACACCGGCACCATCAACGGCTACCGCCGCAATCTCGCGCCGGTTTATTCGCTGATGCTCGCTACCGAACCACTACCAGCCGCGCTGTGGAGCGACATCGGTATTGGCGCACGGGAAACCTTCTCCGATGGGCGACATCTAGTCATCTACGGGCAACGCACGGCTGACGGTCGCATCGCCTTTGGCGGACGTGGCGCGCCTTATCACTTTGGTTCGCGCATCGAGAATTCCTACGACCGCCATCCCGCGACACATGCGGCTATCTGGGAAACACTGGTCGAACTTTTCCCCGCACTCACAGATGTCGCTGTTACGCACACGTGGGGCGGACCTCTCGGAATCCCACGAGATTGGTTTGCCTCGTGTGGACTCGACCCCAACGGCATGGCGTGGGCGGGTGGTTACGTCGGCGACGGTGTCGGCACGTCCAATCTCGCAGGGCGCACCTTGGCCGATCTCATCATCGGTCGCACCACTCCCCTCACCGAACTGCCGTGGGTAGGACATCGCTCACCCAAGTGGGAGCCCGAACCCCTGCGCTGGCTTGCCACAAATGCTGGCCGCACAGTCATGACGCGAGCCGATGTTTCAGAACGGCACACGGGCCGACCTTCACGAGCGGCCACTGTGATGTCACGCTTCCTTGGCCATTGAGGTTGCTAACCTAAGGCGAGGAGGTCACTATGACCATGCAGGTGCAAGACGTATTCACCCTCTTCGCGATTGATCACCTCCTCAGCGAGGAAGAGCGAGCGATCCAAGGTGTCGTACGCAATTTCGTTGACGACCAGATTCGCCCCTACGTTGCCGACTGGTTTGAGCAAGCGACGCTGCCGGTTCGCGAGATCGCACTTGAACTAGGCAAACTCGGCACGTTAGGCATGCACCTGGAAGGCTACGGCTGCGCTGGAATGTCGGCAGTCGCCTACGGACTCACCGCCCTGGAAATGGAAGCAGGCGACTCCGGGCTGCGCACTATCTTGAGTGTCCAGGGCTCATTGGCGATGTACGCCATTCATGCCTTCGGTTCGGAGGAGCAGCGTCTCGAGTGGCTACCCCGAATGGCTACCGGAGAAGCAATCGGTTGCTTCGGTCTCACCGAGGCAGACTTTGGCTCGAACCCATCAGGCATGCGCACGGCGGCTCGACGAGACGGCGACGACTGGGTCATCGACGGCTCGAAGACATGGATCAGCAACGGCAATGTGGCAGATGTAGCAATCATCTGGGCGCAGACCGACGACGGCATCCGCGGATTCGTCGTGCCAACCTCTACTCCTGGGTTCCAGGCCAACCTCATTCATAAGAAAATGTCCATGCGCGCTGCAGTCACATCCGAACTCGTCTTCACCTCCATGCGATTGCCTGGTGATGCGATTCTGCCCGGCGTACGAGGCATCAAGGGGCCTCTCTCCTGCCTGAGCGAGGCCCGATTTGGTATCGCGTTCGGAGCTCTGGGCGCAGCCCGCGATTGCCTTGAGACAGCAACCACCTACGCGATCAATCGCGAACAGTTCGATCGACCCATTGCCGGTTTTCAGTTGACTCAAAAGAAGCTCGCCGACATGGCTCTCGAACTCGGCAAAGGCATGCTCCTTGCCTTGCACTTGGGTCGACTTAAGGACGAGCATCTAGTCACACCAGAGCAGATCAGTCTCGGCAAACTCAACAATGCCCGAGAGTCCCTCGCTATCGCCCGAGAATGTCGCAGCATCCTCGGTGGCAACGGCATCTCCCTCGAATACCCGATCATCCGACACATGAACAACCTCGAGTCGGTGTTCACCTACGAGGGCACAAACGAGATGCACACCCTGATCATTGGCCAAGCCTTGACGGGGATCTCAGCTTTCCGTTGACCAATCTGGGGCCCCTGTGGCCAGTGGGATGCGCGAGCCTCTGCGGACCTCGCAAAGGACTAGATCGCATGGTAGAAATGGGCCAATACTCTTCGGCCTGAGGATGTCACGATGCGCAAAAGTCTCATAGCCACGATCGCCCTAGCCACTGTGTTGTTTCCTGCAGCAACTCAAGCGGCAGCCACACCAACTCTGAGTTCGGAGGTGGAGGACAGTCAGATTCTTACGATCGGGATAACCGGCGACCTCGACTCGGCCAATCCTTTCACTGGCCTGTCGTCGTTGGCTTACGAGATTTTCACTCTCACCTACCCAACTCTTACTCAATACGCAGCAGAGGACTTTTCCATCGTTCCGGGCCTGGCTGAATCATGGGAAGAGTCCGCAGACCATAAGTTCTGGACCTACAAGCTGCGCAGCGGGATGAAATGGAGCGACGGTGTTGCTCTTACAGCCGAAGACGTTGCATACACCTTCAACAGAATCATCAACGGCAAATACGAGAAGACCAATTTCGGATCCCACACGGAGAACATGGTCAAAGCTGAAGTTCTAGATGAACTGACTGTGCGTATTGAGGTGTCTAAGCCGAGCCCCATCATGGATCACCTCTTTGTATTTATCTTGCCCAAACATATCTGGGAAACCATTGATGGCAAGGCGGTCCGAAAGTACGAGAACATCGGCACCCCTGAGGCGCCTACCGTGGGCTCTGGTCCCTACACCATGGTCGAACGGCGAGCGGGGCAATTCACGCGCCTCCAAGCCAATCCCTACTGGTACGGCGGGGACCGATCGGTTAAGGAAATCGTGTTCAAGGTCTTCAACAATCCCGATGCACTCGGCCAAGCGCTCAAGGCCGGCGAAATCGACTTCGCTAGTGGCCTCGACCTCGGTGTCTACGAGTCACTCCAAGGAATTCCGGAGATCACCACCGTTTCGGCCACTCCTGCAAGTTTCAGTGAAATTGGCTTCAATACCGGAGCGGCACTCGAGGATGGCAAAGCAATAGGCGACGGGAATCCCCTACTGAAGGAAAAGTCCGTCCGCCAAGCTCTCGGCTGGGCAATCGATCGACAGGCGATCGTCGACAAAGTCCTCGGTGGCCAAGGGACGGCAGGCGGCACGATCGTTCCACCGCTGTATCCCCAGTGGCATCTCGAGCCGAGTACGCCCTATACCTACGATCCAGAGAAGGCTAAGTCACTCTTGGATGCAGCGGGATACCCGGCGGGGGCAGATGGAATTCGAGTAGACGCGCAGGGAAACCGTCTGAGTTTCCGTCTGTTGTGGCGTACCGACGATGAGGCGTCTAAAAAGTCAGCGCAATTCGTCCAGAGTTACCTTGCAGACATCGGGGTTGAGGTTCTCCCCAAGGGCGTGTCCGAAGATGCACTCTACGAGATTGTCGGACAAGGCAACTTCGACATGTTCGAGTGGGCGTGGGGCATTGAGCCTGATCCGAATTACATTCTCTCGACGTTCACCTGTTCCAGTCGTTCCTACGAAGACGGCGGGACCATCTACGCGAACTTGTCGGACTCCTTCTACTGCAATCCTGCCTACGATGAGCTTTTTGCCCAACAAGCGCAGGAGACGGATTTTGCGAAGAGACAGGCACTCGTCACGCAGATGCAACAGATGATTTATGACGATGCTCCCTACATGATCACCTACTACGCCAATGGGCTGCAGGCGTACCGCAACGACCGATTCACTGGCTGGGTGCCGCAACCGAGCGAGAACGGCACACTGATTTTCCAATGGGGCACTTGGTCGTATTTCAATGTGACTCCCGTAAGCGATGCCTCCCCGAGCGCCACGCCTGCACCTGGCAGTCCCTCAGCGTCACCGACGCCTACATCGGGGTCTTCGGGACCGTGGATTCCGATCCTGATCGTTGCGGTCGTCATCATTTTGGCCATCCTCGTTGTCGTCATCGTCCTTCAGCGTCGGAAGTCGAGTGCGGGAGACCGGGAGTAGGACATTGGGATTTGTTGATGGGTCTCAAGCCCGAATCCATTACAGGCAGGTCGGGGACGGACCAGAGATTGTCTGGGTCTCTGGAGCCGGGGGAACGATCAACTCTTGGGATGGCTACCAGATTCCCTACTTCCGGGAAGGTTTTCGCAACACGACCTACGACTGCAGAGGCGTCGGCCAAACCACGACAGATCACCCTTCACCATGGACCATTGAAGATTTCGCACGGGACACCGCCGATCTCATCCGCGAAGTGTGTTCCGGTCCCGTCGCACTCGTCGGGCTGTCATTCGGTGGTGGCATCGTGCAACAAGTCGCCATTGACTACCCCGAGCTCTTAGCGTGTGCAATCCCAATGGGCACCGGAGCCGTAAGCAAGGGTTGGACCTGGGACTACCAAATGGCCGAGATCGAGTGGCGCCGGGCCGGCAACAGACTCGACGGCATGATGGCCGTAATCCATTACGCGGCGATGTACTACCCCGCACGGGTGCTCGGTGATCGAGAATTGTGGCCAAAACTCCGTGACGAACTGCTCGAGTACTACGAGACGGACACCGCCGAGGATTCTCTGATAGCCCAATGGGAGCCGTGCGTGCTCTTCGATCAACGAGAACAACTACCCTCCTGCAAGGTTCCAATGCACGTGATCGCGTTTGATCAAGACGTACAAGCGGTGCCACAGGATGGCGAGGAAGTAGCAGCACTTGTCCCTGGAGCCGAGTTTCATCTCTTCGAAGGGATGGGGCATTGCTCCATTTATGGACACACTCAGGACATCCTTAACCCCTTCATCGCAGACCTTGTGCGCCGCTACATCTAAGGGATAGGCCTGCCGCGGTCGAAACTCAACCGCGCATTCTTGAGCCACTTGGGTCGTAGGCAGGTTCCGCTAGTGCAACTGCAGGGCGACGCCGCCCCACAACTGACACCTCAAGCGGCTCACCACTAGCGAGTGCCTCTCGATCAATGAGCGCCATGGCCAGACTCGCCCCCACATGATGACCATAAGCGCCCGACGTGATCAAACCGACGACCTTGTCACCAGACCACACCGGCTCGTCGCCCACGGCATCGGCATCACAGTCGCCCAAAGACAAAGTGACCAGTTCGCGCGCCGAGCCCTGCTCACGCTCGCGCAAAGCTGCCTCTTTGCCGATGAAATCACCCTTCTCCCAAGCGATGAAGCGATCAAGCCCTGTCTCGCCCGGAGTGTAGCCCTGGGTGAATTCGGCAGACCAAATTCCAAAACCCTTTTCGAGACGCAGCGAGTCAATAGCGCGATCACCGATGGGACGTACGTGAAGATTTGCGAGTGACCGCCACAATTCAGCCTGCTCCTCTGCCGGCACTGTGAGTTCGTAGCCGAGTTCGCCAGCTAGCGACATACGAGACACCAGCATGCGCCCGTTGTTCACCAACCGAGCCGACATAAATTTGAAAGCTGCGTCGGACAGATCGATGTCTACCAACTGCTGAACAACCTCACGCGAGCGCGGGCCAGACACAGCAAACCCTAGCCATTGGTCTGACATGTTCTTAAGCTCGACGCCTGAAGTCATGTGCTCCTCGAACCACCGCAGATGCCATTCCTGCAGGTAATACGAACCGATGATCCAGAAACGATCGTCAGCCAGACGAGTGACAGACAAGTCCCCCATTAATGTGCCCTTGTCGTGAAGCATGGGAGTGAGGCCCATCCGGCCTACTTTGGGCAGGCGACCCGCTAACAGGTGATCAAGCCACGACTCGGCATTTGGCCCCGTGACTTCGTAGCGTGAATACACGCCCGTCTCATAGGCACCGACATCAATGCGTACGGCTGATACCTCTTCTGCGATAAAGGGAAAGGCGTTATCGCGGTTGAGTGAGGGTTCATGAACGAAGTCTGGTTGCCCCGGAGTGAAGAACTGCGGCACCTCAAGTCCCCACGTCACGCCGTACTGGCCACCAGCTGCACGCAGTTCGTCGTAGGCAGGTGTCGTGTGTAGCGGTCGCCCGGCAGGCAGTTGCTCATGTGGGTAAGTCGTAAGAAACCTACGCGCATAGAACTGATACGTGTTGGCGAGGAGATAGTCATCCTGCGCCGCCCAAGGACCAAAACGCGCAACATCCATGGCATACACGTCATCACCGGGGTCTCCATCAACAATCCAGTTGCTGATGGCAAGTCCCACTGCTGCACCCTGCGAGTAACCCGCCATGACACCTGCAGCAGCCCAGTAGCCGGGCAGCCCGCGAACGGGCCCCACGAGTGGGTTGCCATCAGGTGTAATCGCGAATGCACCATGGACCCAACGCTTGATACCCACCTCAGCAAGGGCGGGGAATCGCTCAAAGCCAATTTCGAGTTCGGCCGCGATTCGATCGATATCTGGCGGGAGGAGCGTTACCCCAAAGTCCCATGGCGCACCCTCTGGATGCCAGTGGTTGGGGTTTGATTCGTAAACGCCAAGCACCGCTCCGTTTTGCTCGCGCTGGAGATAAGTCCAACCCTCAAGATCGGTCACGGCCGGCATCGCCCAGTCAATGGCCATGATTTCCGGCACATCCTCAGTGACCAGGTAGTGGTGCAGGATAGGAGTAACGGGGTGGTCTACACCCGCCATGAGGCCCACCTTTCGGCCCCACATTCCTGCTGCGTTGACCACGTGCTCGGCCTGTATTGGGCCTTGTTCTGTCTCAACGAGCCAACCATTTGAGTTGCGCTTCATGCCCAGCACGCGATTATGCGTGATCACTGTCGCGCCGCGCTTACGTGCTGCCCCTGCGTACGCATATACAGCGCCATTTGGATCGAGGTTGCCCTCATCGGGGTCGAACAGTCCCCCAGCCAGGCCCTTCGGGTTTACGATCGGAACCAGATCAACGATTTCCTGCGGATCAAGAAGACGCGCACCTTCGTGACCCATCATCGCGTGCCAAGCAAGTTCGGCTTCTAGCCACCGCATTCGCTCTGGGGTTGACGCTAACTCAATTCCGCCCGAGAGCTTCAGCCCAATATCGACTCCGCTCTCTGCGGCAACCTTGGGGTACATGGAGATCGTGTAACTCTGCAAAGCTGCGATATGCGCATCGTTGTTGATCGCATGGAATCCACCAGCTGCATGCCAGCTGGAACCGGCCGTCAGTTCGGTGCGTTCGATCAGTGCCACATCAGTCCAGCCCTTAAGCGCCAGGTGATACAGGATGCTCGTCCCGGTGATGCCTCCACCAATCACAAGCACGCGATACGACGCTGTCATGACTTTCCCTTCAGTAGACACGCGACTTCGTGGCCTTCGGATCCTACAAGTATGGGAATCATCGTAGTGCGGCATTGGTCAATCGCCACCGGACATCGTGGATGAAATCTGCAGCCGGCTGGGATTCGAGAAGCATCTGGCGCCTCCCCTTGAAGAACGATCGCATCCTTCTGCGAAACATCCGGGACTACGGACATGAGGGCCTTGGTATAGGGATGTTGCGGATTAGTGAGCACCTCGCTAGCGGGCCCACACTCGACGATGCGCCCCAAATACATGACAGCCACTCGGTCTGCAACATTCCATGCCAAACCGAGATCGTGTGTCACCACGAGCACGGTGAGTTGCAACTCTTCTCTGAGCCGCAGCAGAAGTGACAGGATCTCTCCTCGTACTGATGCATCAAGACTAGAGACGGGTTCATCGGCAATGAGCACTCGCGGCTGCAGGATGAGAGCCCCGGCAATCACTACACGTTGGCGTTGACCACCAGATAGCTCGTGCGGGTAGCGAAGGAAGAATTGCTCGGGCGGGCGCAGTCCGACTCGTGCCAGCGCTGCACTGACGAGTTGCTTCTCATCACCGGGAATTCCATGAATGCGTACACCTTCTGCAACTGCGTCGTAGACCGTGTGTCGGGGGTTCAACGCACCGAGCGGGTCTTGCAGAATCAACTGGACTTGAGATCGATAGGCCTTGAGTCGTCGCGTTGAGTACTCAAGAGGCGACCCTTCGAACGAAATCACACCTCGAGATGGACGCACCAACCCGAGTAACGACCTCGCAAGAGTAGTCTTGCCGCAGCCAGATTCGCCGACTAGAGCGACAATCTCACCCTTGACTAAATCGAGATTGACCCCGTCAACCGCGCGTGTCTGACGACCGAAAGTCACGGCAACGTCCCGTGCAGACAGAATCATGGCCCCACCAAATTGCAGACAACTGTCCGATGGTGACCGAGTTCGACTACGCGTGGTGCGGATTCGCTGCAACTAGCAATAGCAATTGCACAACGTGGGTGAAATGCGCAGCCTGTTGGGATATCTCCTAGCGAAGGGGGGTCACCTGGTAGCCCCTGCGGCGCATAACGTGCTAACGGGTCCCCGATTCGAGGAAAGGCTGCCGCGAGTGCGCGGGTGTATGGGTGCTCGGGGGCATCGAATAGTTCGCGCGCCACACCAGTCTCGACAATCCTGCCCGCATACATCACCGCAATTCGATCGCAGGTGGTTGCGAGAACTCCCAGATCGTGGCTGATCAGGATCATGCCCATATTAAGATCGTGCACGAGGCCGGTGAGGACCCTAAGGACCTGTGCTTGAACCATGACATCCAGCGCCGTTGTCGGTTCATCGGCAATTATGAGATCGGGCTCGCACGCTAACGCCATGGCAATCATGACGCGTTGACGCTGTCCGCCCGAAAGCTCATTTGGATAGGCTTTCGTCACTGATTTGGCCAGGCCCACCTGCTCCAAGAGATTTCGGACCCGTTCGCCCACCTCGCTGCTAGGCACGGTGCGGTGAAGTCGTATGGGCTCGGCTAACTGGTCCCGAACGCGCTGGACTGGGTTCAGCGCATGCATCGCGCCTTGGAAAACGATCGCGGCTTGAGACCACCGCACCGCACGAAGTTGACCCCATCCCATGGTGAGGACATCTGAGCCGTCGATCAACACCTTGCCGCGGACAGCGGCAGATTCTGGGAGCAGACGTAGGACCGTCGCAGCCAGCGTCGATTTCCCGCACCCCGACTCCCCCGCGATGCCCAACGTCTCCCCAGGTTCAACAGCCAATGACACCCCGCGCACCGCAGGCAACATGCCGTGATTCGACGCATACTCAACATGCACATCGCAAAACTCCAGAAACGACATCAGTCTCGTCCCCTGGGGTCCACGATGCGCTCCATGGCACGTCCCACCAACGTGAAAGACAGCACTACTGCAATCACACACAGGCCCGGTGGAAGCACGAACCACCATGCCCCGCGACTAACAGCTCCCGTGGAGAAAGCATTGTCAAGAATCGCTCCCCATGAGGGGGCCATCGGATCACCCAACCCGAGGAAAGACAGAGTCGTCTCCGAGAGGATCGCGATAGCCACTGTCAATGTGGTGTTGGCCAGCACCAGCGGAATGACGTTAGGAAGGACGTGTCGAGACATCTGGAACCAATTGCCTGCGCCCAGTGCTTTCGCTCGCTCCAAATAGGGACGGCCTTCAATTGACAGCGTTTGGGCTCGAATCAGTCTTGCGGTTCCCGCCCAGGAAGTGACGCCGATGACGATGATCAAATTTAACAAACTTGGGCCCAGCACAGTCGCCAGAACGATGGCTAACGGCAAGAAAGGAATAACGAGAAACCAATCTGTGACACCGACTAGTGCGTGGCTGCCTGGCCCCCGGAAGTGCCCGGCCATGATCCCCACCGTCGTTCCGATGACCATAGAAATGATCGTTGCCGCTATGCCTACTGTGAGCGAGATTCGGGTACCCGAAGCGATTAACAGCAATACAGATCGACCCGAATCATCTGTGCCGAGCGGGTAGGCCAAGGACGGCGGCTGAAAGCGTCCCCCGTCCGCCTTGGTTACGTCCAGCGCGCTTGCCGGGATCAGGATGGGCGCTAGGACCGCGACGATGATGAAAGCCCCAAGAATGCCAAGACCGATCATGCCTGTCCGATCATGGCGAAAACTCATCCAGAATCGCGTGAGAGCTATTCGGCGGCGCTGAGTGGCAATGCTCATGAGCGAACTCGCGGATCAATGAGGACGTACAAGAGTTCGGCAATGAGGTTCGCGCAAATGACCGCGATGGAAAACAATAGGAATATTGCCTGCAAGAGCGGGATATCTGGACCGCGCAGCGCTTCGTAGCTCAGCAGACCAAGACCCGGCCACGAAAACACCGTCTCGACGGTGATGGCGCCGGTGACCACAAATCCCAATGACAAAAAAATCAATGTGATAGTCGGTAAGAGGGCATTGGGCACAGCATGGCGCTTACGCACGGCCGAATCCCGCAGTCCCTTTGCTCTCGCGAGACCTATGTATTCCTGTTTTCGTTCATCCATGAGTGATGCACGCATAACCAACGAGTAGTCGGCTAAGTAGATCAGCGTCAACGTGGCGCAGGGTAACACCATGTGCCAAAGAACGTTGAACCAGCCAATCGGAGTAGACGTATCGACGCCCGGGGAGACGATTCCACCTACGGGAAAGAATCCAGGAATACCGAAGGATCCCACCGAAAAGACCATGAGGAGCAACATGCCGAGCCAAAATTCAGGCATTGCGTACAAGGTGAGGGTTGTGCCTGTCGATACTCGATCAAACTTGCGACCTGGCTTCCATCCTGAGCGGGTACCGATCCAGATCCCAATGATCGCGGCAAGCGCGACAGCAGTCCCGAGGAGGAGAACCGTAGGCCACACTCGCTCCCCGATCATCTCCCAGACCGGGCGCGAAAAACGGGTTGAATCGATGCCGCTAGAAAACGGATTGCTCATGTAGTTAATGAACTGTTCCCATAGGGGGCGATTGAGGAGTCTGCGGAGCTCTAGCATCTGCTCAGCGTCCTGATTACGCCCACGCGCGTAGAGACCGATGGGGTCGCCAGGGAGCATGCGAAACAGGAAGAAGTTGAAGAGAATCACAAAAAGCAAAGTGACGATCGCGCGGAGGAACTTTGCGCCAATCGTAAGTCCCAGGGATCGGCCACGCCGCGAAGCCCCTTGCGGTTCATTGCCACCAACGGCAACCTCTTGAATGAGGGACATGCGACTAGAGTTTACCGGGTTAATGAGTCTGGGTACGGAGTTCTTAGGTGAGAGTCTCTTGAAGCAAGGGCGCAAGGGCCTCAAGCACACCCGAATCCTCGATCGTGGATGGCACCGGCTCATCTCGACCTTCAGCGATGGCACGCATCGATCGCCGAAGGATCTTGCCAGAACGGGTCTTGGGTAGAGCTGGAACAACAACCACGGACTTCAGCGCCGCGACGGGTCCGATCTCGTTGCGTACGAGCTGCACCACTTCTTCGCAAATAACCTTCGGGTCAGTCTGCACCCCGGTCTTCACCACGACGAACGCCCGCGGAATCTGACCCTTAATTGAGTCGCGCACACCGATCACCGCACACTCAGCGACCGCCGGATGGCGGGCCACCACCGCTTCCATGGCTCCCGTCGTTAACCGGTGCCCGGCGACATTGATGACGTCATCAGTACGACCCATCACAAAGATGTAGCCGTCCTCATCCAAATAGCCACCATCACCAGTCGCGTAGTACCCGGGGAATGCGGTGAGGTAGGCAGAAACAAAGCGTTCGTCATCGCCCCACACCGTCGGCATCGTTCCAGGCGGTAGAGGAAGGCGAATCACAATATTGCCTTCAGCACCTGCGGGAACCTCAACTGCATTCTCGTCCACAATGCGTACGTCATAGCCGGGCATGATTACCGATGGCGATCCGGGCTTTATGGGTAATGGCTCGAGTCCGCGTGGATTGGCCGCCACGGGCCACCCCGTCTCCGTCTGCCACCAGTTATCTACGACTGGGACGCCTAGGTGGCCCGTGGCCCAGTGATAGGTCTCCGGATCGAGGCGTTCTCCCGCGAGGAACAACGTGCGCAGTGCGGAGATGTCGTAGTGTGCAAGCAGCTTCGCGTCCGGATCCTCCTTGCGGATCACTCGAATCGCGGTAGGCGCTGTGAACATCGCGTTGACGCGGTGCTGCGCCATAACTCGCCAGAACGCTCCAGCGTCGGGCGTGCCGACCGGCTTGCCTTCGTACATCAGGGTAGTCACTCCACAGATGAGTGGCGCGTACACGATGTAGGAATGTCCTACGACCCAGCCGACATCGGACGCCGACCACCACACATCTCCTGGGCGCACCCCATAGACATGCGCCAGCGACCACGCAAGAGCGACAGCATGACCTCCGTTATCGCGAACGACACCCTTGGGCTTGCCTGTTGTCCCGGACGTATAGAGGATATAGAGCGGGTCCGTTGCCTTGACTGAGACAGCTTCAGCAGGTGTCGCGGCTGATTCGGCAGTTGCCCAATCGATGTCATTCGGTCCCAACTCGGCCTCGAACTGAGGTCGATGTAACACGATGCATGCATCGGGCTTGTGGGTTGCTAGCGAAATAGCTTCGGTCACCATTGGGCGGTAGTGCACGAGATGCGTCGGCGCAATGCCGCCTGATGCCGTGACGAGGACCTTTGGGCTCGCATCGTCGATGCGCGCCGCCAACTCAGGCGCAGCAAATCCACCGAAGACCACTGAGTGCACCGCCCCAAGTCGTGCACACGCCAACATCGCAATAGCCGCCTCGGGGACCATGGGCATGTAGATGAGAACTCGATCGCCGACGCCCACCCCCTGCTCTCGCAGAACACCAGCAAACTGCGCCACTCGCTTGAGCAATGCCGCGTAGGTGAGTGTCGTAACAGTGCCCGTGACTGGGCTGTCGTGAATGATCGCAATGCGTTCGCCGTGACCGGCCGCAACATGCCGATCGAGTGCGTTGAAACAGGTGTTGAGACGCCCATCGGGAAACCACGAATACAAGGGCGCATTGGACGTGTCAAGGACCGTGCTCGGGAACACTTCCCAATCAATCAGGGCAGCAGCCTCAGTCCAGAACTCGACCGGGCTCTCTAGGCTTCTCCGCCGCTCTTCAGCGTGTCGTCTCATAGAGCGAGATTAGCGGAATGCGTCCAAGCTTCACACCGACTTTGCGGCGAGTTGGCCGCATGCGCCATCAATCTCTCGACCGCGAGTGTCGCGCACAGTTACGGCTACTCCGTGAGCCTCAAGCCGGCGGACAAATTCGCGCTCGTCAGACTTACGAGACGCAGTCCACTTCGAGCCCGGCGTCGGGTTAAGCGGAATGAGGTTGACATGCACCAATCGACCTTTGAGGAGCTTGCCCAGCAAATCCGCGCGCCACGCCTGGTCGTTTATGTCCTTGATCAGCGCATATTCGATGCTGACTCGACGATGAGTCTTGCGAGCATAGGTCCAGGCGGCCTCAAGGACCTCACTCACCTTGTAGCGCGTATTTATGGGCACCAATGTGTCGCGAAGTTCATCATCTGGTGCATGGAGTGAGACTGCCAGCGTCACTGGAATCCCCTCATCTGCCAGTTCGTGGATTCGCGGAACGAGGCCGACCGTCGACACTGTGATGCCTCGAGCTGACAGCCCCATCCCTTCCGGAGACTTCGCTGTCAGTCGACGTACGGCTCCGATCACGGCGTTGTAGTTTGCCATTGGCTCGCCCATGCCCATAAACACAACGTTGTTCACGTGACCAGGCCCACCGACTATCTCGTCGCGCGCGAGTGAACGAGCCCCTGCAAGCACCTGCTCGACAATTTCAGCAGTCGACATATTGCGTGTCAGCCCACCCTGACCTGTAGCGCAGAACGGGCAGTTCATGCCGCAGCCTGCCTGCGAGGAGACACACATGGTGACTCGATCGGGGTACCGCATCAACACACTCTCGACCAGAGCTCCGTCGAAAAGCTTCCACACGGTCTTGATCGTCGAACCACCATCACAATCGATCGCGCGAACAGGGGTCAGTAGCGTAGGGAGGAGCGCACTCGTTAGTGCTTCACGAGCAGCGACTGGGATATCGGTCCACGTCGATGGGTCGTCCTCAAATCTCCCGAACCAGTGCCGCGAGATCTGATCGGCCCGGAACGACGCAAGCCCGAGACCCGCAGCTACCTCGCGACGTTGCGCATGATCAAGGTCTGAGATGTGCTGTGGCGGCTTCTTGGCACGAGGTGCGATGAAGACGAGCTCTCCTGGCTCCATGCAATACCTACGAAATTCCGGAGCCGAGGAAAAGGGTGAAAAGACCCCACGCAACGAATGCATTTGGCACGAGTGAGTCAAGCCGATCCATGGCGCCACCGTGGCCAGGCAACACCGCGCCCATGTCCTTCACGCCGAGGTCGCGCTTGATTGCGCTCTCCGCGAGATCCCCTGCCATGGCCGTGACAGCGAGCACAACGCCAGCAACAAGTCCTTGCCACCAGAGCCCATTGAGCAGGAAAACAAACAGCAGCACTCCGCCAATAGCCTGTACGACAAGTGAGCCGCCAAATCCTTCCCAGGATTTCTTCGGGCTGATCTTTGGGGCCAAGGGATGGCGACCGATTAATGAACCGACCGCGTAGCCACCAATATCAGCAAGAATTGTCAGGAGCACATAAGCGAGAATTCGGCTTGGTCCGTTATCCGCGGCAAACATGACCATGACGAAGCCCGCCATGAACGGCAGGTAGGCAGCCACAAACACACTGGCAGTCACATCGCGTACGTAGCCCGACGTGCCCCCGCGAATCCTCCACATGAAAATCAATACGACGGTCACTCCGAAGGTGACCGTGATAGCTGTGATGCCCCAGATGTAGGCGACCACGGGGCTCACAACTGCAGCGGCATAAAGCGGCGCACGAGTCATCGCGATGTCGCGCGATGCGCCAGCCTTGATCAGCTCATGTACGCCCATACCGATCGCGAGAATGACTACGCCGACAAAAAGCGGCCGC
>CAFBMR010000030.1_pt1 | contig 17301 bp, 16 predicted proteins | sample 7269021 | NCBI WGS metagenome assembly CAFBMR01 (sample SAMEA6814071, study PRJEB35770) | uncultured Actinomycetes bacterium | biome: Freshwater; feature: Freshwater reservoir; material: water | place: Czech Republic | collected 2017-05-23 | depth 30m m
GGCTCGCTATGTGGTGTCGACCGGCACGGATTACAACGAAGCAGCGCTATCCACTCAGGTCGGTGGCCTTCTCACTCAAGTCGGGATGGACTCCCCGACAAAGATGGTTGCTGCAGCCAGCACCGAGCGCCCCGCGCCGATGGCCAAGGCTGGCAGCGCTCCAGACATGACCACAGATATCACCGCTCTCCACGACTGCCTCGTTGCACTTGCCGGAGACCACAACCTGCCACCGGCACTAGTTGTCGACCGGGCGACCTTCAAGGGCGGGCCAGCCGCGGTGGTCGTTTTCCTCCACAACTTCACCAAAACCGAACAGGGCGCTTCAGCGACCCTTGACGTCGTGGTGGTCAATCCCTCCTGCACTGCGGAAGACCGCAAGGACGCAATGCGGATGACTTTCGAGGTCTCCCGCGTTGCTCAATAGGATGGGTACATACCCCCTAGGAGAGTTCTTGTGAGCGAGACCCGAAACGTCATCATCATCGGATCCGGGCCGGCCGGATACACCGCAGCGGTTTATGCCGCTCGGGCGCAGTTGCAGCCTCTCTTATTCGAGGGTGCCGTCACCGCAGGTGGCGCGCTCATGAATACCACCGAGGTCGAAAACTTCCCCGGATTCACCGAGGGCGTCATGGGCCCAGTGCTGATGGAAAACATGCGAGCTCAGGCCGAGCGCTTCGGCACCGAGATCATCACTGACGATGTCGTTTCCGTCGATCTTGCCGGTGCGATCAAGACTGTGAAGGATGGATCCGACCGCTCCTACAGCGCCCACTCGGTCATTCTCGCGATGGGCTCCGGCTACCGCGAACTCAATTTGCCCAACGAGAAGCGCCTATCCGGACACGGCGTTTCGTGGTGTGCGACCTGTGATGGCTTTTTCTTCCGTGAGCAAGACATCGCTGTCGTCGGCGGTGGCGACTCGGCGCTCGAAGAGGCCACCTTCCTCACGCGATTCGCGCGATCCGTCACGATGATCCATCGTCGTGATGCGCTTCGCGGCAGTCGGATCATGCAAGAGCGTGCGCTCTCCAACGACAAAATCAAGTTCGCCTGGAACAGCGAAGTGGCTGACGTACTTGGTGACTCGAAGGTCACAGGCATCACATTGCGCGACACCGTAGATGGTTCAACTCGTGACCTGCCCGTTACCGGCCTGTTCATCGCGATTGGCCACGATCCCCGATCAGAACTAATCAAAGGACAGATCGACCTAGACCACGAGGGTTACGTCAACGTCCAAGAGCGCAGCAGTCGTACAAATATCCCGGGCGTCTTTGCCTGTGGCGATCTCGTGGATCACACCTACCGCCAAGCCATCACCGCTGCAGGTAGTGGATGCGCCGCCGCACTTGACGCCGAACGCTACCTCGCAGCACACGAATAACCCATACACTTATCCCGAAAGAAGGAGGCCCCCATGGGCGCAACCAAGCCAGTCACAGATGCAAGTTTTCAGGCCGATGTTCTCGATAGCGCGACACCCGTACTCGTCGACTTCTGGGCAGAGTGGTGTGGGCCGTGCAAGATGATTGCGCCCGTACTTGAGGAAATCGCCGCAGAATATGGTGACAAGATCACGATCGCCAAGATGAACGTGGACGAAAACCCGACTACACCGGCCAATTACGGCATTCGCTCGATTCCGACCATGAACGTCTACGTAGGCGGCGAAATCGTGAAGTCAATTGTCGGAGCAAAACCCAAGGCTGCGCTCCTTCGTGACCTAGAGCCGTATCTGTAACCGTCATGACCGCCCTCGTGAGCAGGGGCGATACGGGGCCAGTCGTTGCGGAGATCCAGTTGCGGCTCGTCCGCGCTGGCCTGCTCCCTGACACCTACCTCACCCAGGATCTCACTTCAGCAATATTCGACGATGCGACTGACGAGGCTGTACGCCTCTTCCAGCAAGATCGTGGCGTTCCTGTTGACGGCGTTGTTGGCGCTGAGACCTTCCGACGGCTTGAAGAGGCGCGTTGGCGACTCGGCGATCGCATGCTGGTGTATTCGCCCGGCCACCTACTTGCGGGCGACGATGTACGCGATCTTCAATCGCAGTTGTCGCATATGGGCTTTGCCTGCGGTCGGGTCGACGGTGTCTTCGGTCCCGCCACAGATGCTGCGGTTCGGGAGTTCCAAAGGGGCGTCGGAGCCCGGCCAGATGGCATGTGTGGACCTGACACATTTGCTGCATTCCTTCGGCTGATGCGCCGTATTGGTGACGGCAACGCCGAGACTTTGCGTGAGCATCACCAGTTGGCGCAGACCCGTAGCGGTGTCGCAGGCAAGGTGGTCGTACTTGATCCCGCGCACGAAGGGCTCACCGAAGAGGGCATTCACATCGTCGACGACATAGTGGCCCGCATCGATGGACGTCTTTCGATCCTCGGCACCCAAGTGCTGCTCACGCGTTCGGTTCACACACGTCCCACCACCTTCGCAGATCCATCTGCACGCGCGAGGTTTGCCAACGAGATCGACGCTGACCTATACGTGTCGGTGCACGTGGACTCGTACTCGTCGCAACACGCCAGCGGAGTGTCGGCGTTCTACTTTGGAGACTCAATTACTGGTCGGCACTCCATGGCCGGCCGAGTGGCGGCCGAACGCATCCAAACCTCGATCTGCGCTCACACAGACTTAGTCGATTTGCGCTGCAGTGCCGGCACCTGGGACATGTTGCGAATAACGCGCATGCCGGCGGTCGCGCTAGAAGTGGGCTATCTGACTAACCCCGGCGACGCGAACAAGCTCAGCCAGCCAATCTTCCGCGACACCCTCGCTAAGGCAATCGCCGAAGCCATCGTCGTCTTCTACACGCCGGCGGGCTAGCCCCTCATGGCCGATGCGACGGCCAGATGAGTTTGGCCACGAATCCCGCGAGAACGCCGAGGGCTACTAGTCCGAGAGCCGTAGCCACGATCTTCATCGGATGCCCCCTTCGCTCATTCGACTGCGGTATAGGGAAGCATATGCCGTATGAACGCGAAGGGCTCACGCCTCGACCCATGGGTGGATAGTTATGCCACCCGTGCTCGTGGCATGACCGCCTCCGAAATTCGCGCCTTATTCTCTGTCGCATCTCGACCCGAAGTCGTGTCGCTCGCGGGCGGGATGCCCTTCGTACAAGCACTCCCCATAGATGCGATCGCCGAGATGTCGGCCCGTCTCATCCGCGAGCGTGGGCCGCAAGCACTGCAGTACGGCTCGGGTCAAGGCGACCCGACCCTGCGCGAGCAGATCGTCGAGGTCATGCGTGAGGTAGGCATCGACGGACACCCCGACGAGGTAGTCGTGACTCCCGGGTCCCAGATGGCTCTCGACATCGTCGTACGCATTTTCTGCGATCCAGGTGATGTCGTTTTGGTGGAAGCGCCGTCCTATGTCGGTGCCCTCGGCGTATTTCGTGCCTATGAGTGCGACGTCATTCATGTGCCGATGGACAACGAGGGTCTGCTACCTAGCGCGCTCGAGGAGACAATCGCTGCAGTGCGAGCTTCGGGACGTAAGATCAAATTGATCTACACAATTCCTTCATTCCATAATCCCGCCGGAGTCACTCAAGGGCCTCAACGGCGCAGTGACATCCTTGCCATTGCGCAACGCACGGGGATTCTCCTCCTTGAAGACGATCCGTACGGCCTGCTCGGATTCGATGGCGGCCCGCCACCACGGGCAATTCGTGCTGATGAAGCTGATGGCGTCGTTTACCTCGGCTCCTTCTCTAAGACCATCGCATCCGGCATTCGCGTTGGCTGGGCGTTGGCACCTCACGGCATTCGCGAGAAGTTGGTTCTTGCATCCGAGTCCGCGATTCTGTGTCCGTCTAATCTCGCGCAATTCACCGTGTCGGAATATCTCGCAACCCAACCATGGCGCCAGCAGATCAAGGTTTTTCAAGAGGTCTACCGGGAACGACGGGACGCACTACTCGACGCCTTGACGACCTACATGCCCGACGGCACAACTTGGACTGTTCCGGCCGGTGGCTTCTATTCATGGCTAACTTTGCCGCACGGCCTCGATTCAAAAGCGATGCTGCCACGCGCCATCGCTGCGTTGGTGGCCTACGTCCCGGGGACAGGTTTTTACGTTGATGGTCAAGGACAACACGAGTTACGACTGTCGTATTGCTACCCCGATCCTGACCGGATTCGCGAGGGTGTGCGCAGGCTCGGCACAGTGATGGAGTCCGAACTCCAACTCATGCAGACATTCGGGGCCGACATGCCCCTGCATGAAAGCCAGGGACCGCAAACTCCCGCACCAGATTTGGGTTGAGGAGAGACATGCATGTCGTTGTACTCGCAGGCGGTCTGTCTCCCGAAAGAGATGTATCCATCCGTTCAGGTCGGCGCGTCGCTAACGCATTGCGCGCTGCAGATTCATCCATTGATGTCATCGAGCGAGATGTCGATTCGACCCTGCTGAAGTCATTACGTACTGACGCGCCTGACTGTGTGATTCCGATGTTGCATGGTGCCGCTGGAGAAGATGGTGCCGTCCGAGATGTACTTGATGGACTCGGTATTCCCTATGTCGGCAGTGGCCCAGATGCATGTCGGCTTGCCTTCGATAAGCCCGTGGCTAAAGCACTTTTGCGTGCTGAAGGCATTGCCACACCTCGCTCAGTCGCACTTCCTCATTCGACCTTCCGCGAACTTGGTGCAGCGTCCGTGTTGGATGCGTTAGTGGCTGCTGTCGGACTTCCTGCTGTCGTTAAACCCGCTCGAGGAGGATCTGCCCTCGGAGCCACCATCGTCAATACTGCTTCCGAATTGCCCGCAGCAATGGTTAATGCGTTCGCATACGGCGACGTAGCGATGATCGAGTCATTCGTCGCTGGAGTCGAAGTTGCCGTCGCTGTCGTGGACTCCGCCGACGGCCCACGTGCTCTACCGGCCGTAGAAATCGTTCCAGACAGTGGATTTTATGACTATGCCGCGCGTTACACAGCAGGAAGCACAGAGTTTTTCGTGCCGGCCCGAGTCAGTCAAGAGCACAGTGAAGCACTGGCGAAACTTGCTGTCCGTGTGCACACCAGCTTGGGACTTCGTGATTGGTCTCGCACTGACGCGATCGTCACACCTGAAGGCGCGATGTTCTTGGAAGTTAACGCGGCACCGGGCATGACGGAGACTTCACTGATGCCGCAAGCTCTCATGAATGCAGGTATGGACCTCGGCGAATTGACCGCATACCTCGTGCGCGCCGCAGTCGCCCGCGGCTGATTTCAGTCGATCTGATCCACAATGCGCTGCAGATCCGTGAGATCGGCAAACTCGATCAGGATTCGTCCTCGAGCGTTTGTTTTGGTCGCATCAATACGTACGCGGGTCTCAAGAACATCTGCTAGTCGCGTGACTAAATCAGCTGCAGCGGTCTCCATCGCAGAGTCCTTGGTGCCTCGCGCCCGGGTCTTGCGCTGACGCTGTCGACCATCACCTTCACCGACATGAATCATTTCCTCAAGGGCACGTACCGAAATTCCCTCAGCCACGACGCGCTCCGCTAGCCGATCCATCGCATCAACGTCATCCAGGGACAACAAAGCTCGCGCGTGGCCTGCTGAGAGCACACCAGCGGCGACGCGGCGCTGGACGGCCACCGGCAACTTCAGCAGCCGCAAGGTATTCGCAACCTGGGGACGAGACCGACCCAGCCGCGCAGCAAGTTCCTCTTGCGTACCGCCGAAATCCGCAAGCAGCTGTGAGTATGCAGCCGCTTCTTCCAGCGCATTGAGCTGTACTCGATGGAGGTTCTCCAAGAGAGCATCACGCAGCAGGTCGTCGTCAGGGGTTGCCCTAATTATTGCGGGGACTCGTTCGAGACCGGCCTCTCTACTTGCTCGCCAGCGCCGCTCACCCGCAACGAGTTCATATCCCTTCCCCACGGGACGAACGACTACTGGCTGGAGAAGGCCCACCTCTTTGATGGAATACACGAGTTCGGCAAGAGCCTCCTCGTCGAAGACCTGACGGGGCTGCTTGGGGTTGGGGACAATCGAATCTAAGGGAAGTTCGGCATATGTCGCCAACTCTCCAGCGATGGTGTGTGTCGGCGCGTCTGCTGAAGACGCGGGAGCGGCTTCGTTATCGCCTATGAGCGCCCCGAGACCGCGTCCTAGACCTCGCCGTTCATTCACCTTGGCCACTTGAGTCCCATCCTGCTCAGTGTGTGGAAAACATCGCATTGTCCCCATGAAAACTGTGGACAACCTTGGGGAAACATCATTTTGCTCCTGCAGCAACCAGTTCATCGGCCGCCTGCCGGTAGCACAACGCGCCCGACGAGGTCCCGTCATAGGCGAGCACGCTCTGCCCGTATGAGGGGGCTTCCGACACTCGAACCGACCTGGGGATCAAGGTAGGCAGCACAAGGTCACCAAAATGCTCCCGAACCTCCTCGGCCACCTGGGCCGAAAGGCGAGTGCGACCGTCATACATCGTCAAAAGCACGGCCCCGACCCGTAGGTCCGGATTTAGGTGCGTGCGCACCAACTCAACTGTGCGCAGCAACTGCGAAACACCCTCAAGGGCGTAGTACTCACACTGAATCGGCAGCAGAAGCTCCCGCGCAGCCACTAGGGCATTGAGGGTCAACAGCCCAAGACTCGGCGGACAGTCAATCAGGACAAAATCAATGGGCCGATGGTTCTCGGCGTGAATGGGCAGGTACGCCTCTATGGCCCGGCGCAGCCGAGCCTCTCGAGCAACGAGAGAGACAAGTTCGATCTCGGCGCCAGCCAAGTCGATGGTGGCCGGCACTCCCCACAACTGCTCCGATTCAGGGCATCGTTTCACGACGTCAGCGATCGCCCGGCCCTCCACGAGGATCTCGTACGTCCCGGGGGTGCCCTCACGATGCTCAAGCCCAAGAGCAGTCGAGGCATTGCCCTGCGGATCCAAATCAACCACGAGGACTTCCGCGCCACCTTGGGCAAGCGCAACTGCGAGATTGACCACCGAGGTGGTCTTGCCCACGCCACCCTTTTGGTTGGCCACGGCCAAGATTCGAGCTGTAGTCACAACGAGCCCTCCTGCGGCCACCCTAGACCCGCGGTCTGACTGTCCAGTGATGTTTCACGGGAAACAGCCGCCTTACTGGTCCTCGGTGTTTCACGGGAAACATCAGTGCCATCGGGCAGACTGAGGGGCCCGGGTCCATCGCGATCGAATGCGGCGGCGGTTGGCCAGCCGAGGCCAGAATTCACGACGTAATTGTGGCGTACGCGATCAACGCTTAGCAGAGCGGGGGCGCTGGAGCTCGCGAATTCGCACCACGGTCGCGGGCGGCTCCACAATGCCGACCCCACAGGAAATTAACTCGTAGGTCCCGGCAATGCCCGCAGCCTGTGCCACGGCAATCTCCTCAGCGGCGCTCGAGCCTTTAAGGGCCAGCACCTCACCACCCGGAGCCACCAAGCGGGCGACCCAGCCCAGAAGGCGGTCAAGCGGCGCTACCGCCCGCGCGGTCACGACCGCCGCGGATAATGTGCATTCCTCAGCACGTCCCCGTACCACGCGAACCCGATCCAACCCAAGGATGGACACGGCTTCCTCGAGGAACGTGGCCCGTCGAAGCAACGGCTCCAACAACACGATGTCAAGATCGGGCCGCGCGATGGCCCAGACCAGACCGGGTAGCCCCGCCCCAGATCCCACATCAATCACAGATGCGCCGTCAGGGATTAGGCCAGATTCGGGGTCGACCACTACGGCGCAGTTAAGCAAATGCCGATCCCACAGGCGCGGAACTTCCCGGGGGCCAATGAGGCCACGTTCGACTCCGGCCCCAGCAAGCAATTCTGCGTAAGCAGTCAGTCCTGAGTGCGCAGGAGCCAGCCACTCGGGCAGATCCACCTCAGGAAGCAGGGGAGACAACCACGTAGCGCTTTGGCTCTTCGCCCTCAGATGAACTCGCCAGACCAGCGACGGCAACCGCATCATGGACAACCTTGCGCTCAAAAGCATTCATGGGGTCCATCGAAATGGACTCCCCTGACGCCTTAGCGCGCTCGATCGCTTCGTTGGCCAGTGCGGTCAACGTCGTCTTACGCTCGGCACGGAAGCCAGCCACATCCAGCATTAAGCGCGAGCGCTCCCCGGTCTCTCTGGTTGCTGCAAGTCGGGCTAGCTCTTGTAGAGCCTCGAGCACCTTCCCGTCCTTGCCCACGAGAGACTTCAGGTCTCCGGGATTTGCCTCCACGATCGACACCTGGGCTCGTGAGCCCTCCACGTCGATGTCGATGTCACCATCAAGATCGGCAATATCGAGCAGGCCCTCAAGGTAATCCGCTGCGATGTCGCCTTCGGTTTCAAGAATTTTCTCGCTCATATGTACTCCTCAGTTCCGCTCTCACGGATTAGTCAAACAACTAAGTCTAGTTTTTCTTGCGTTTACTGCGCGACTGCTTCTTGGGCTGAACCCGTGGAGCCGGCGCATCGGGAGCCTGCTCCACAACCTCGCCTTCGACGACAGCCGAGCTGGCGCTGCCATCCTTGAGGGCCTTAGCTGTTGCCTTCTCCGCCTTGCGCTTGAGATGGGCGGCCTCCGCCGGTGTTCCTGGCTGCGGATTATTGCGAATCACGTAGAACTGCTGGGCCATCGTCCACAAGTTGGTCGTAAACCAATAGATGAGAACACCAATGGGGAAGTTAATGCCACCGACTGCGAAAACGATCGGGAAGACGTACATCAAAATCTTCTGCTGACGCACCATCGGGTTGCCGGGCGCAGAATTCTTCAAAATCATCTGGCGCTGAGTCAAGAACGAGGTCACCGTCATGGCAATAATCAGCACAATTGACAGCGCGATAGTTGCGTTGATGGAGAAATTCGCGAGGTTTTCTGGTTCCTTAAGAGCGCCCATGAGGTAGCCATAGAGAGGCGCCCCAAAGATCGACGCGTTATGTGCAGAGGCTGCGGCAGTGTCAGAAAACCCAGGGGGCGCACCATGATTTGGGTCCGTGGGGTTGTACTGCGCAACACCTTGCAGAACACCAAAGAGCGCGAAAAAGATGGGCGCCTGCAGGATAATCGGAAGACACGAGGCGAGTGGATTGGTCTTCGACTCGCGGTAGAGCTTCATCATCTCGGCGGACTGCTTTTCGCGATCGCCGGCGTACTTCTTCTGGATCTCTTTAATCTTCGGCTGGATGATCTGCATATTGCGCTGAGCCTTGATCTGCTTCACAAATAGCGGGATCAAGATGATGCGAATCAGGATCACCAGGAAGATGATCGAGAGGACCCATGTCCAGCCGCCGTCGTAGTCCAAACCCAGCGCGGAGAACAGCGCGTGAAACTTAAGCAGAACCCAGCTCACGCCGGTCTTCAGCCAGTCAAGAATGAACACGAGGTCTCCAGGTCAGATGTAAGGCGTAATCGTCGCACTCTTTACCCTCGGCGTGCCATCCGGGTTAATGGATGGGTGCCAATGGCCTCGATCGGGCACCGGATCTAGGCCGCCGAGATTCCACGGGTTACAGCGCAGAAGCCGCCACGTGATGAGCGCTGTCCCCTTGGCCGCACCATGAGTCTTGATCGATTCGAGGCCATACGCCGAACAGCTCGGGTGAAACCGGCACGTAGGACCAATAATCGGCGAGAGGGTCATGCGATAGCCCGTGATCAGGCCAATCAGGATCAGGCGAATGAAGGCAAAGATCGTGCAGTCCAGGCCCCGATGAATAGCGCGAAGGATCCGCATCTTTAGGAGCCTGTCACACCGAGGCGCTCAAGAGCACGATCGAGATCGTGCCCCAGCCTCCCTACATCCGCCGAGGCCGAATCAGGCAGGGCGCGAATCACGACGTCCATTCCCAGCGGCCACGAAGCAATACGACCTGCAACAACCGCTCGCAGTCTGCGAGCCACTTGATGGCGAATCACTGAGCCACCAACGGTTTTTGGGATTACTAGCCCCATTCGCGCCGGTGCATCTCCTGCTGAATTGACGTGGATGACCAAGCACCCCACAGACGCGCGCGATCGGGCGCGCAAAACTCGCGAGAAATCATTACGGGTACGCAAGCGATGGACCGTGGGAAGCACGGCAGCTGCTAGTTCAGGCCGAGAGGCGAGCGCGTCCCTTGCCACGGCGAGCGCTGAGGATCGCGCGGCCGGCACGGGTACGCATGCGGAGTCGGAAGCCGTGCGTGCGAGCCCGACGACGGTTATTGGGCTGGAACGTGCGCTTCATCTCGAACTCCTGCAGGTCTAGTGGAAGACCAAAGGTTACGGCACCGGGGCCCCTCGCGACAAATGGGCCTAGGCATACCCCTTGAGGGACGGGTCCGAGATGGCTAGGGTTCCAGATTATCCACAGCGTCCACACCTGTGGATAAGTATGTGGATGAACGGCACTAGTGTGGACTAAGTGCAATTTTCATGAGGAGAAACGCTGTGGATGACGAAATTGATCTCACGGAGGTCTGGACCCGAGCGGTCAGCACGCTCACCGACGGCTCCCTTACCCCCCAACAGCGCGCCTTTGTCGCTTTGACCCGCCCCGTCGGATTAGTCGGCGACACCGCGCTGCTCGCTGCCCCCAATGACTTCACCAAGGACGTTCTTGAGACGCGCCTTCGTCCGATGATCATCCGGGCCCTCTCCGCCGAACTTGGCTTCGAGGTCAGTCTTGCGGTGAAGGTTGACGACACCATTGCACCGGACATTGATGAAGACGTACTCGACATCGAAGCCGACGCCACGGTGGCGTCTGTGACCCCTGAACCCGAACGCCCAGGCACCGGCACCCCTGGCACACGCGTGGAGGACGGCCGACTCAACGCGAAGTACACCTTTGACACATTCGTCATCGGTTCCAGCAACCGTTTCGCCCACGCGGCCGCGGTCGCTGTAGCGGAACAACCAGCAAAGGCCTACAACCCACTCTTCATCTACGGCGGATCCGGACTCGGCAAAACACACCTCTTGCACGCGATCGGGCATTACGCGCGTGCGCTCTACAAAGGCACACGTGTGCGCTACGTCAGCTCGGAAGAATTCACCAACGAGTTCATCAACTCGATTCGTGACGATAAGGCTGCCGCCTTCCAACGTCGATACCGTGACGTCGATGTCCTACTCGTAGATGATGTGCAGTTCCTATCCGGAAAAGTCCAAACACAGGAAGAGTTTTTTCATACTTTCAACACTCTTCACAACGCCAACAAACAGATCGTTATTACCTCTGACCTTGGCCCTAAGCAGTTGGAAGACTTCGAGGATCGCATGCGCTCGCGATTCGAGTGGGGTCTGACTACAGATGTCCAACCACCTGACCTTGAGACCCGCATCGCCATTCTCCGCAAAAAGAGCGCACAAGAGCGACTCGTTGCCCCACCTGAAGTCCTCGAGTTCATTGCTTCGCGTATTTCCACGAATATCCGCGAACTCGAAGGTGCGCTCATTCGCGTCACTGCATTCGCCTCCTTGAACCGCCGCCCAGTCGAGCTCGAGGTCGCAGAACAGGTGCTCAAGGACCTGCTTCCCTCAGACGCCGGCCCCGAGATCACCGCAACCCAGATCATGAACGTCTCGGCCACCTACTTTGGAGTGACCATTGACGATCTATGCGGTACCTCGCGATCACGCGTATTGGTCACCGCACGTCAGATCGCTATGTACCTGTGCCGCGAACTCACAGATCTATCTCTTCCCAAGATCGGCCAAGCCTTCGGTGGTCGTGATCACACGACGGTCATGCATGCCGATCGCAAGATTCGCACCCTCATCGGAGAGCGCCGAAGCCTCTATAACCAGGTCACCGACCTCACGGCCAGGATCAAGTCGACCTCCCGCTAACTGAGCCCACTTGTCCACAGTCGGCGGTTCCAACAGCTGTGGACAACCAGACTTCACAAGTGTGTAGCAATCTCTATCCACCGATCAAACTCCTTCATCCACCGGTGGTGTGGACAAAAAAAGGACTCTGACGTGGGATTTCACCACTTATCCCCAGTATCCACCGTGCCTATTACTACTACTACTTCTATCTAGTAATAACACGATCACGACCATAGGCTCACGGACCTTGGGGACGACGGTGCACTTCCTGCTCAGACCTGACAGGATGACCATCCGTACGTTGAGAGGATTACACCGTGAAGTTCCGGATCGAGCGAGACGCCTTCGCCGACGCGGTCACTTGGGTTGCGCGCACCTTGCCCACGCGTCCATCGCGTCCGGTCCTCGCGGGCATTTTGATTCACACGTCCGCAAGCGGCATTGCGCTGTCTAGTTTCGATGCAGAGACGGCCGCACAGGTTGACGTTGAGGCAACGGTGTCAGAAGAAGGTCGTGTGCTTGTCCCAGGTCGACTACTGGGTGACATAGCGCGTTCCCTTCCTGCTCAGCCGGTGGAATTCGCTGTTGAAGGTACGCGGGTTCAGGTGACGTGTGGCCGCAGCTCCTTCACCCTTCCCACACTTCCTGTCGACGAATACCCCGCTCTACCGGACATGCCGTCTGCAAGTGGATCAATCCCTGGCGCGTCTTTTGCTAGTGCTGTTTCTCAGGTCGCTATTGCCGCGGGTCGTGATGATGCACTGCCGTTCCTCACTGGCATCCGTATTGAGATCGACGACACACGCGTGACACTCGTCGCCACGGATCGTTATCGTCTGGCAGTCCGCGAATTCGATTGGGTGCCGGCTACACCGGGTCTTGACGTTCAGGCCTTGGCACCAGCAAAGACACTTGCGGACACCGCAAAGTCTCTAGCCAATGCTGACACCGTCAACCTCGGTGTGAGTGCGGTTGAGCCCGCAAACCTCCTCGGCTTCGAAGGCAATGGTCGCCGTACGACTGCACGGCTGCTTGACGCTGGATTCCCGGATTACCGCGCACTGCTGCCTAAAGAGAGCATCTCCGCAGCCATCATTAACACCGCGGCCCTCATTGATTCCGTTAAGCGTGTAGCGCTCGTAGCCGAACGAAATACACCTCTAAAGATGTCGTTCAGTAGCAATGAGGTTGTTTTGCGAGCTGGCACAGGCGACGAAGCCCAGGCGAGTGAAGTTCTTGAGTGCACACTCGAGGGCCCTGACATTGAGATTGCACTCAACCCGCACTATCTCCTAGATGGTCTCGGCGTTCTCGATTCAGCATCTACACGCATGTCCTTCACCGTTCCTGAGAAGCCTGTTGTCATCACCCCAGCAACTGACGACGCGCCTAATTTTCATTACCTGCTGATGCCGGTACGACTCGCGGGCTGAGGCCCGTGCACGTACGCCGACTCCACCTCGTCAACTTCCGCAGCTATGCGGCTTTGGATGTTGATTTGTCCCCAGGAATAACAACTTTCGTTGGTTCCAATGGGCAGGGAAAGACCAACCTTGTTGAATCGATTGTTTATGTAGCAACGCACGGCAGCCACCGTGTTGCAAGCGACACACCACTGGTTGCGAATGGTGCCACTCAAGCGACTATTGGCATTGAGGTTGTGCGCGACGATCGGAGTGTGACCGTCGAGATTGAGATCAATCCCGGTAGATCCAATCGTGCTCGGGTCAACCGATCGCCAGTCACTCGGGCACGTGATGCACTGGGAATTGTTCGGGTCGTAGTTTTTGCACCAGAAGATTTGTCGATGGTGAAGGGTGATCCGTCCGAGCGTCGATCTTTTCTCGACGACTTGCTTGTTCAGCGCACACCGCGGCTCGCCGGAGTGCGATCTGACTATGACCGAGTTCTTAAGCAACGCAACGCCCTATTGAAATCCGCGCAATCCGCCCGTCGTGCGAATGCCAGCGCTATCGATGGCACGTTAGAAGTGTGGGACGGGCAACTAGCACGTTTCGGTTCGGAAATAACTGCTGCACGCCTCGAATTGATCGACGCTCTTCGCCCGCGCGTTGTGGAAGCCTACGAAGGTATTGCGGCGGGCCGTGGTCCGGTCAAAATCGACTACTCATCGTCGTGGCTCGAGGATGTTGATGTGGAACGATCTGGCATCGAGCAGCAACTTCTTGACGCTGTCTCCTCCCGCCGTCGCGAGGAGCTTGACCGTGGCATCACGGTGGTGGGTCCTCATCGTGATGATCTATCGCTGCGGTTGCGTGATAACCCGGTGCGGGGTTATGCATCACACGGGGAAGCGTGGTCTATGGCGCTTGCGATGCGTTTGGCTGCCTTTGACCTCTTGCGCTCAGACGGCGATGACCCAATTTTGATCCTTGATGACGTATTCGCCGAACTTGATGCTTCGCGTCGTGCTCAACTGGCTGACGCGGTGTCGGGGGCTGGTCAGGTGCTGATCACTGCAGCGGTGGTTGAAGATGTTCCTGCAGGTCTTACCGGCGAGAGTTTTACTGTTCACGAAGGAGAGGTGACGCGTGGCTGATCAAGATCCCGGCGGTCCGGACCTCGCCGCCATTAGCCTCTCGCGGGCTCGGGCAAGTCGCAGAGCCCTGCCACAGCGTCGAACGACCCCACGAAGTTCGGGGTCTGGGCCGGACGAGCGTGATCCACAGCTGCTGAGCAGCGCCCTGGATCGACTCCTGGTGGAGCGAGGCTGGGAGCAGGCAGCGGCGGGGGGCAGCCTGGAGTCGCGTTGGGCTGAGATCGTGGGCGCAGATGTGGCAGCCCACGTGGTGTGTGAGTCGTTTACGGCCGGAGATGGCGATCAAGCCGGTGAATTGGTCCTGCGAGCCGATTCCACGGCCTGGGCGACCCAAATGCGCCTGCTCCAGGGCCAGGTCCACTCCCGCATTGAGGACGCCATCGGGCGCGGTGTCGTCGGGCGGATCCGAATTTTGGGTCCTTCTGCGCCGAGTTGGCGGGCCGGCCTGCGCCGGGTGCCGGGTCGAGGTCCTCGCGATACCTACGGGTAGCCGACGGCCATCTCTGGAGTACATGTTCGAGGGGGATTCCGGGCATCTGCGCGGCTTCCGGGGCCAAACCCGGTACAGGAACCTACACCCGGGGGGGTCATTAGCCCGGCGGCGTCCACAGGCCGTGTTGTGACGATGGTAAGTCACTCTGAGCAGGTAGACTGGGGCTGAAGTTTCCCAGGCATCTTTGTCTACCCGAGAGGTACACCTTGACCTACGACGCCGGCGCGATTCAGGTCCTTGAGGGCCTTGACGCAGTGCGCAAGCGCCCGGGCATGTACATCGGTTCTACCGGTGAGCGCGGGCTGCATCACCTCGTCTACGAGGTGGTCGACAACTCCGTTGATGAGGCCATGGCTGGCTACGCCACCGATATTTCCATTGTTCTTCAGGCCGATGGGGGTGTTCGAGTCACCGATAACGGTCGCGGCATTCCCGTCGACATGCATCCCACCGAGCACAAGCCCGCCGTTGAGGTCGTACTCACGGTGCTGCACGCAGGCGGCAAGTTTGGCGGCGGGGGCTACTCCGTTTCGGGTGGTCTGCACGGCGTTGGTGTCTCCGTTGTCAATGCGCTGTCCACAAAACTTGAGGTTGAAATCAGTCGCGACGGACATGTCTGGCGACAGACCTATGTCTATGGAGCGGCGTCCACACCGCTGGTGAAGGGTGAGGCGACAGACAAGACCGGCACCGTGCTTACGTTTTGGGCCGATGGTGGCATTTTCGAAACCACGCACTATGACTTTGAGACTTTGACACGTCGTTTCCAAGAGATGGCGTTCCTCAATCGGGGTCTCGGCATCACGATCACTGACGACCGTGCGATCACAGCAGTGCTCGACGATGAAGGACCTGCACGCCGCAGTGTGTCGTACCGTTATGAAGGTGGCATTACTGATTTCGTCAAGCATCTCAATGCATCTAAGGGTGCCGCGCACCACTCGATCATCGATCTTGCGTCTGAAGATGTTGAGCGTTTGCTCGCCGTGGAGATCTCCATGCAATGGAACACCGGCTTTGCTGAGTCGGTGTATACCTTTGCCAACACGATCAACACCACCGAAGGTGGCACGCACGAAGAAGGCTTCCGCGCAGCATTGACCACATTGGTTAATAAGTTCGCTCGCGAGTGGGGCATCTTGAAGGAGAAAGACGTCAATCTCTCCGGTGAAGACGTCCGTGAGGGTCTCACAGCGATCGTCAGTGTCAAGCTTGGTGAACCACAGTTTGAGGGGCAAACTAAAACCAAGTTGGGCAACACCGAAATGAAGGCGTACGTACAGAAGGCCGTCAACGACCAATTGGCTGCCTGGTTCGAAAAGAACCCCGGTGAAGGCAAAGAAATCGCACGCAAGTCGGTCTTTGCTGCAACGGCACGCCTTGCCGCTCGTAAAGCACGCGATCTCGCCCGCAACCGCAAAGGCCTCCTCGGTGGCGCTGGCATGCCGGGCAAGCTGATTGACTGCTCGTCGCGTGAACCCGAAGAGTGCGAAGTCTTTATCGTCGAGGGCGACTCTGCAGGCGGCTCTGCGCGACAGGGTCGTGATCCACGTACGCAAGCAATCCTGCCGATCCGTGGCAAGATCCTCAACGTCGAAAAGGCTCGCATCGACAAGGTACTTGCCAACACTGAAGTTCAGGCGCTTGTCTCTGCATTCGGCACTGGCGTACAAGACGACTTCGACATCAACAAACTGCGCTATCACAAGATCGTATTGATGGCCGATGCTGACGTTGACGGCCAGCATATTCGCACCCTGTTGCTGACGCTGCTCTTCCGATTCATGCGGCCGCTAGTCGAGAGCGGCAAGGTCTACCTCGCCCAGCCACCGCTGTTCAAGATCAAGTGGAGTCGTGACACTCCTGACTATGCATACTCCGACCGTGAGCGCGACGCATTCCTCGAGGCCGGGTATGCCGCCAATAAGCGCCTTCCCAAGGAAGAAAGCATTCAGCGTTACAAGGGCCTCGGTGAGATGAACGCCGATGAATTGTGGGAGACGACAATGGATCCCCAACGCCGCGTATTGCTGCAAATCACTCTCGACGATGCGGCTCAAGCCGATGAAATGTTCAGCGTGCTGATGGGCGAGGACGTTGAGTCACGCCGCAACTTTATTCAGCGCAATGCCCGCGACGTTCGCTTCCTGGATATTTAGAGGATCTCCGTGACTGATGACAATGTGATCGAAGAAGTGCCCGTGGGTGGCCGCATCGAGCCGATTGACCTGCAAGTTGAAATGGCGAGGTCCTATCTCGACTACTCCATGAGTGTCATTGTTTCTCGTGCGCTCCCCGATGTGCGCGATGGTCTCAAGCCCGTACATCGCCGCGTCTTGTACGCAATGTACGACGGCGGCTACCGCCCCGATCGCAACTTTTCGAAGTCCGCCCGTGTCGTCGGTGATGTCATGGGCAACTACCACCCACACGGAGACAGCGCGATCTACGA
>CAFBMR010000031.1_pt1 | contig 17106 bp, 17 predicted proteins | sample 7269021 | NCBI WGS metagenome assembly CAFBMR01 (sample SAMEA6814071, study PRJEB35770) | uncultured Actinomycetes bacterium | biome: Freshwater; feature: Freshwater reservoir; material: water | place: Czech Republic | collected 2017-05-23 | depth 30m m
CAGATGCGACCAGGTTCGGTTGTTGTGGATCTGGCGTCGGAGACGGGCGGCAACGTTGAAGGTTCCGTCGCGGGGTCAGAGATTGCCTTCGGCGAGGTTCTCGTCTGGGGTGCGCAAGATGTCGCCAGCCAGATGCCTATCCATGCTTCACAGCTGTACTCAATGAATGTTTTGGCGCTTCTTGGTCTTGCCGTCAAGGATGGCTCGGTCAACATAGATCCCGAAGACGAAGTCTTCGCCGGATGTGCGGTAGTGCTCAATGGCGAGATCCGTAATGAGGCCGCGCGTGCGGCGATGGGAGGTGCAGGCGCATGAGCCCCGAGATTGGACTTCTCACGATCTTCATCTTGAGCATCTTCGTCGGCTTCGAGGTTGTGTCGAAGGTGTCGACGGTGCTCCATACGCCGCTGATGTCCGGCGCCAACGCTATTCACGGCATCGTCCTGATCGGTGGCATCATCGTCACAGCGCAGTCCGAATCCGTGGGCGTCACCATCCTCGGCGTCATTGCCATCTTGCTAGGTGCAATCAACCTGGTGGGTGGATTCGTTGTGACTGACCGCATGCTGGAAATGTTTAAGCCACGTGCGAAGACTCCTGCGAAGGAGGACTCACGATGAGCGTCTGGGTCCAGCTCGCGTACCTGATCGCCGCGATTCTCTTTATCCTCGCGCTTAAGGGCTTGTCGTCGCCGAAGAACGCTCGCAATGGCAATTTGCTGGGCGCGCTCGGCGCCCTTGTTGCGACAGTTGCGGTCTTCTTTAGTGGCATCGGCACTAACAACCTCCCGGTGATCCTCATCGCGATTGCTGTCGGCAGCGTTGTGGGCATCATTGCCTCGCGGCGAGTGAAGATGACTGCGATGCCGCAGCTGGTCGCTTTGTTCAACGGCGTGGGTGGTGGCGCAGCCGCGCTCATCTCTGTTATTGAGTTCCTGCACGGCGGTGGTGAGTCGATTCCTGCACTGATCGCGACGGTCTTCACGGTGGTCATCGGTGCCATTTCGTTCAGCGGTTCGATCATCACCTTCCTGAAGTTGCAGGAGCTGATGACCTCTCGCCCGGTCGTTATCCCGGCAGGACGCTGGGTGACGATCCTGGTCGCCGTACTCACAGTGGTGGCCGCCGTATGGCTGGTCATCTCGCCGATGACGTGGTTGCTCATTGTCCTGCTCGTACTCGCGCTCTTCTTCGGTGTGCTCTTCGTGCTCCCCGTTGGTGGAGCCGATGTGCCTATCGTCATTTCGCTCCTCAACGCCTTCACCGGCTTGAGCGTTGCTGCTTCGGGCTACGTCCTCGACAACGTCCTGCTGATCGTGGCGGGCACTTTGGTGGGCGCATCCGGCACGGTGTTGACGAGCCTCATGGCGAAGGCCATGGGTCGTCCGCTGACCTCGACGCTGTTCGGTGCGTTCTCGGCCAAGGCAGTCACTGCTGCGGGCTCGGGTGAGGACCGTCCAGTGCGCTCGGCTGGACCTAATGACGTGGCGATCATGCTGGGCTTCGCGTCAAAGGTGATCTTGGTTCCGGGCTACGGTCTTGCGGTTGCCCAGGCGCAGTCGACATTGCGTGAGCTTGCTGACCTGCTCACTGAGCGCGGCGTGACGGTCGACTACGCGATCCATCCCGTGGCCGGACGCATGCCTGGACACATGAACGTCCTGCTTGCCGAGGCCAGCGTGCCCTATGAGCAACTCAAGGAGATGGACGAGATCAATCCGGAGTTCTCCTCGACCGATGTCGTCCTCGTTGTGGGCGCCAATGACGTCGTCAATCCGGCTGCTCGCTCGGACAAGTCCGCACCGATCTATGGCATGCCCATCCTTGACGTTGACGCTGCTCATCAGGTCGTCTTCCTCAAGCGCTCCATGCGGCCTGGATTCGCGGGCATTGAGAACGAACTGCTCTTCGACCCCAAGACGACCTTGCTCTTTGGGGACGCCAAGGACTCGTTGACCAAAGTCGTGGCGGCACTCAAGACCACCTGATCGGCGGATGGGAGGATAAGGCCGTGACATCCCCTCTCGTCCCTAACGTGTTGGCTGCTCGCTACGCCTCAGCAGCCATGGCTGAGTTGTGGTCGCCTGAGCGCAAGATCGTTCTCGAGCGTCAACTCTGGATCGCCGTGCTGCGGGCCCAGGTGAGCCTCGGAGTCCCTGCCGGCTCAGATTCGGCCGCAGTTATCGCTGACTACGAGCGCGTGGTCAACGACGTCGATGTGGTGAGCATCGCGGCACGTGAGCGCGTTCTGCGTCACGACGTGAAGGCTCGCATCGAGGAGTTCAACGCGCTCGCCGGTCACGAGCAGATTCACAAAGGTATGACGTCGCGTGACCTCACCGAAAATGTCGAGCAGTTGCAGATCCGGGATGCGCTCGTGCTTATTCGCGCCCGCGTCGTCGCGACGCTTGCGCGACTTGCGGATCTTGCGGCCACGTACCAAGACGTCGCGATTGCAGGCCGTTCGCACAACGTTGCCGCGCAGGTCACGACATTGGGCAAGCGCTTCGCGTCGGCTGCTGATGAACTCTTGATCGCATTCGCGCGTCTCGAAGAGTTGATTGCGCGCTATCCGCTGCGCGGCATCAAGGGACCAATGGGGACGTCGCAGGACATGGCGGACCTGTTGGGGGGTGAGGATTCGCTTGAGACCATGGAACAGTCGGTCGCCGAGCATCTGCGCTTTTCCGGGATCCTCTCGAGTGTGGGGCAGGTTTATCCGCGTTCGCTGGACTTTGATGCGTTGTCAGCGCTTGTTCATCTTGCTGCGGCCCCTTCGAGTCTTGCGATCACGATTCGGTTGATGGCTGGGCACGAGCTCGTGACTGAGGGCTTCCAAGAGGGGCAAGTCGGATCTAGTGCAATGCCCCACAAGATGAACACACGCTCCTGCGAACGAGTCAATGGTCTCGCGATCGTGCTACGTGGGTACTTGTCGATGGTGGGGGAGTTGTCGGGAAGTCAATGGAACGAAGGCGATGTGTCGTGCTCGGTTGTGCGTCGAGTTGCGTTGCCTGATGCGTTCTTTGCAATCGATGGCTTGTTAGAAACCTTCATGACGGTTCTCGATGAGTTCGGTGCGTTTCCGGCTGTGATTGATCGCGAACTTCAGCGCTATTTGCCGTTCCTCGGCACCACTGCGATTTTGATGGAAGCCGTACGTCGTGGCATTGGCCGCGAGGCGGCGCATGAAGCCATCAAGGAGCATGCCGTGGCCGTAGCACTAGCGCTTCGCGCTGGACAGGACTCCAATGATCTGCTTGACCGACTTGCTGCAGATGCACGTCTCGGTGGCATGTCGCGTGCCGATCTCGATCGCATTGTCGCGTCGCCGCTCGAGTTCTCCGGTGCAGCGCAAAGCCAAGTAGATTCGGTCATCAACTCTGTACGCACCATCGTCGCTCGCTATCCCGACGCGGCTACCTATACGCCTGGGAGCATTTTGTGACCGACTACGGCTTGCCGGCTGACTACGTACACGTCTATTCCGGCAAGGTGCGCGATCTCTATCGCACTCCTGATGGCAATCTGCTCTTTATTGCGAGTGATCGTATTTCGGCATTTGACTGGGTACTGCCGACGACGATCCCTGATAAAGGTCGCATTCTTACGCAGTTAAGTCTGTGGTGGTTCGACAAACTCACCGACATCGTGTCCAATCACGTCATCACGACCAATGTTCCCGAACAAGTGGCTGGCCGGGCGATGATCTGCCGTGAGCTCGACATGCTTCCGATGGAGTGTGTTGCGCGCGGTTATCTTGCGGGCTCGGGTCTCACTGAATACCAAGCAAAGGGCACAGTGTGTGGAGTGGGCTTGCCACCAGGGCTAAAGGACGGATCACGCTTACCTAAGCCGATCTTCACTCCGGCCACTAAGGCTGCGGTCGGTGACCACGACATCAACATCACCTTTGATGAGGCGATGGGCATGGTAGGTCAAGAAGAAGCGCAGGTAGCGCGCCGCATCACAATGGCGGTCTATGAGCGCGCAGCCGAAATTGCTCTTGAACGCGGATTGATTCTCGCTGACACGAAGTTCGAATTCGGCATCGGCATGAGGGGCGCCTACGAAGGCAAAACCATTCTGGCTGACGAAGTTCTCACGCCTGATTCGTCACGGTATTGGGCCGAAGACACGTGGGCTCCGGGCGGTGCGCAGGCATCCTTCGACAAGCAGTACGTGCGCGACTGGCTCCTCAACGATTCGGGATGGGATCGCCACTCCGGCGAAGCACCGCCGTCGTTGCCGGATGAAGTCGTCGAGCGCACTCGGGCGAAGTATGTCGAGGCCTATGAGCGCCTCACTGGGAAAACCTTCGTTTAAGCCCAACTTTTTTTGGATTTGAGTATTCTGGGATTCAACGGGGCCAGTAGGTCCGAACTATGGAGGATCTATGCGTCGTTTTTTCATCGCTGTTGCCGCAGTCGCCGTTGCTCTTCCGCTGGCAGTCACAAGTTCCTCGGCGGCTGCACCGGCAAAGACCCAGTACACCCTCCTGAATGAGACAGGTCTCAAGCAGGCATTGATCAAGAAGCCGCTCGCGCCGCGTTGGTTTGGCAACCCCTCCGGGTCGGCCTTTGGTTCTTCCGATGGCGCGCGACCCACACAAACAGCCGGTCAGCAACGCGTGCGTGGAGAGAAGTCGGCTGGTTGGGTCTCGTCCACGATTTTTTATCCCGTCACCGGCCGCAACGGCAAGATGGCATCCATCATCAATGAGATCTTCCAATACTCGAACGTGCAGACCACACTTTTAGCTTGGCAGGGATTTACTGCTCAACTGTCGGGACTCGTGGGTACATGGGAGCACACATTCCGTGATTCGAAAGGCAAGGTAGTGGGCACCAGCACCGTTGTTGTGACTGTCTCCAAGGGCGAGTCGATCTACGGAGCAGACTCGTGGATTGTGAAGTCCGACGTTGTGGTCGACGACTCCACTCCTGCCTCGGCTCTCGCTGAGGACAGCATGGACACCATTGACGTATGGGCGACTAATGGTGCAGCAATCACACACGTGACTGTGGGCAAGTTCGTCAACAAAGTCCGCAACTGGTGTTTGTCGCAGGGAGAGACGAATACGGCGCCCGTGCTCGCTCAGTTGCTCACTCAGCGTTATCACCACTCCGCGGTGAAGACCCTCTAGCACCCTTTTTCGGGCGATGTCGGGGTAACGTGGTCGAGTGAAATTCGTTCGTACGGCTGTTGTCGCCCTGTCACTCATTGCAGGGACTGCGTTGTGCGTGCCCATCACTCACGCGTCGCCTCAAGTGTCGCCCCCTGCAAGCAATCGCGTCAACGAGGCGTATTCCGTGCGCCTCGCCGACTCGGTAATTATTCCGAGCGACTCGCACGTACACGTCGGAGATGTGACGGTGACGCAGGGATCGGTGTCGGATTATTCCGGCGGCAAGATCGGCACCTTCACGTTGACAGAAACTGTCGTAGATCCTAAATATGCGGGTGACAACGAGGCGCGTATCGCTCGAGCAACATTCGTGAGCGGCAGCAACGCGCTCTTTGGCGAGACGTTGGTTATCGCCAAGCACCGGGATAGACCACAAGCGAGTTGGTATATGGCCGTGGTTGGCGGCATCGGCAACTATCGCAGCGCTACGGGCAACATGACGTTGATGAGGATGAAGCGCGGTTGGCGTTTAGCTTTTGATCTCACCCTTGAGTCCACGCCGCTACGTCAGAACGTGCAGGTCGTCGGACTGGCATCGACGGACACGGCATCGGATCGCCCTGGTGGTCTGGGCGCGACGACCGCGACCACCGGCTCCGTGCAAGGTGGTGGCGCATTTCTGGCGAGTGCCGTGACGGTCGCCCGGGGGGATACGGCGAATTCCCGTACGACTGACGCGAGCATCACCTTGCCCAACGGCACAGTGCTACTGCGTGGGTTGCTGCTGGATAAGCGTGACGGCAAGCCTGCGGCGGCCTCGTATGCAATCCTCGGCGGCACGGGCGAATACCTCGGTGTTCGTGGAGATGCCCGCATAGTGCCGCAGTCTCCGACGCGCACGAAGATCGCGCTGACGTACACCCGACTGAGTGATGGCAAGCCAGAGTCGCCCACGATCACGGCAACCACCAAAGGTCCTATCGAGGGCCGGGTGATTGGAGCAATCGTCTCGGCGGAGGTGGGCACTCTCAACGGCAAGGACGACCGGCACCGCACGCCGACGGGCAAGTACGACCTTATTCAGACCACATTTCTCCCGGTCGGTGACATTTCGGTGATGACGGTTGCTGGCCGCTATGAGTTGTCGGGCGGCTCGCTGATTGTGGGCGGCGTCGGCATCGTGGGGGAGGAGACCCAAATGGTCATCCTCGGCGGTACTAGCGAATACGCCGGATCCCGCGGCACCGCCACTTTCACCCAAATCCGCCGAGGCGTCGTCCGCATCAATCTGACCCTCTGGCGCGGCGGGGTCGGCCCCGTCGGCTGATCCCACCTCCCGCGGTCACGCCTCACGCTGCCTAACTAGACTTGAAGGACCGCCCGCACCTGAGGAGCCTAAGTGAGCGAAACCCGCGTAGTCGTCGAGGTCATGCTCAAGCCTGAGATTCTCGATCCGCAGGGTCGCGCGGTCAAGGGGGCCTTCGCTCGCCTCGGCTTTGAGGGCGTCGCGGACATTCGTCAGGGCAAGCGTTTCGAACTCACTATCGAGGGCGAGTTGACTGCCGACCGCATGGCCGCGCTTGAGACCCTCGCTGGCACTCTGCTCTGCAATCCGGTCATCGAGGACTACCGCATCGTGAGCGTCGAGGGTGCCGCGTGACCTCGCGCATCGGCGTTGTCACCTTCCCTGGATCGCTCGACGATCGTGATGCGGCGCGCGCAATTCGCGCAGCCGGTGGTGACCCAATCGCGTTGTGGCACGGAGACGCAGATCTCCCCGACGTGGCCGCGGTCATTTTGCCGGGTGGATTTTCGTACGGTGACTACCTACGCTGCGGCGCTATCGCTCGATTCGCACCGATCATGGAGCAAATCGTGGCGCGCGCTAATGACGGTATGCCGGTCCTCGGCATCTGCAATGGCTTTCAAATCCTGTGCGAGTCGCACCTGCTGCCCGGTGCCCTAACACGCAATGACCACCTGCACTTCATTTGTCGCGATCAAAAGGTGCGCATTGAGAGCACCCACACTGCATGGACAGCTGACTTCACTGCAGGCCAGGAGATCGTGATCCCGTTGAAGAACGGCGAAGGTGGCTACATCGCTGACGATGCGACCCTCAACATGCTTGAAGCCGAAGGTCGGGTGGTTGCAACCTATGTAGGGCCCAACCCCAACGGCAGTAGGCGTGCGATCGCCGGCATCACCAATGCGCGCGGCAATGTTGTCGGCCTCATGCCACATCCCGAACACGCCATCGACGCACTGACTGGCCCGACGACTGATGGCTTGCCGTTCTTCACTTCCGTACTCACTTCACTGCTCGCCAGCCGATAGGAACATCGTGGGTCTCGACACTGTCAGCAGCGCATCAGCGCATCCTGAGTCGGAGCAACCATTTGCCGAACTCGGCCTCAAGCCCGACGAATACCAGAGCATCCGCGAGATTCTTGGCCGTCGGCCCACGTCGAGTGAGTTGGCCATGTATAGCGTTATGTGGAGTGAGCACTGCTCGTATAAGTCCTCCAAGGTTCACTTGCGTCAGTTCGGTGAGAAGAAGCCCGCCGAAGGCTGGCCGCAACTTCTCGTGGGCATCGGCGAAAACGCAGGTGTAGTCGACATCGGTGATGGTTGGGCAGTGACCTTCAAGGTCGAGAGCCACAATCATCCGTCGTACGTTGAGCCCTACCAAGGTGCAGCCACTGGCATCGGTGGCATCGTTCGTGACATCCTCTCGATGGGTGCACGGCCGATTGCGGTCATGGACCCGCTTCGCTTTGGGCCTGCCGATGCGCCTGACACCCGTCGCGTATTGCCCGGTGTTATCTCCGGCATCGGGGGTTATGGCAACTGCCTGGGCCTGCCGAACATCGGCGGCGAAGTTGTCTTTGATGCTTCCTACCTAGGCAATCCACTCGTCAACGCGCTGTGCATCGGAGCATTGCGCCACGACGAAATTCACCTTGCAAGCGCCAAGGGCATTGGCAATCTGGTCGTTCTCTACGGCGCACGCACCGGCGGCGACGGCATCGGTGGTGTGTCAGTGCTGGCTAGTGAGACCTTCAGCGAGGGCGGCCCAACTAAGCGACCAAGTGTGCAGGTCGGCGATCCGTTCATGGAGAAACTCCTTATCGAATGCACGCTTGAGGTCCTGCACGCCGGACTCGTCGAAGGCATCCAAGATCTCGGCGGAGCTGGTATCTCCTGTGCCACCAGCGAACTTGCGTCCAATGGCGAAGGCGGTATGCACGTGTGGCTCGATCGCGTGCTGCTTCGCGATCCCACGTTGTCACCCGAAGAGATCTTGATGAGCGAGTCGCAGGAGCGCATGTGTGCGATCGTGACACCAGCCGATCTTGATGCGTTCATGGCGATCTGCAATAAGTGGGAAGTCGAAGCAGTGGTGATCGGCGAGGTCAACAACTCAGGTCGACTCACCGTTGAATGGCACGGTGAACAGATCGTGGACGTGCCGCCACGAAGTGTCGCGCACGACGGCCCGGTCTATTCGCGCCCGATGCAACGCCCCGCCTATCTCGATGCGCTGCAAGCCGACGCGCCTGATCGGCTCGCACGCCCAGCAACGGCCGAAGAAGTGCGATCTACATTGCTGACTTTGATCGCCTCGCCAAATCTCGCATCAAAGAGTTGGATCACCGATCAGTATGACCGCTACGTGCTCGGCAACACGGTGCTCGCCCAGCCCGAAGACTCTGGCATGGTGCGCGTAGACGAAGTGACTGGTCGCGGTGTCGCAGTGTCGACCGATTGCAACGGTCGCTTCGCAAAACTCGACCCGTACAACGGCGCAAAACTCGCGCTCGCAGAGGCCTATCGCAACGTGGGTGTCACTGGCGCGGTCCCGCTCGCCGTGACCAACTGTCTCAACTTCGGCTCCCCGGAGGATCCCGAAGTGATGTGGCAGTTCGCCGAAGCAGCACGCGGTCTTGCCGATGGTTGTCTCGAACTCAACATCCCCGTCACCGGCGGCAACGTGTCCTTCTACAACCAGACCGGCACCACGGCGATTCTGCCGACTCCTGTCGTGGGCGTGCTCGGCGTGATCGAGGACGTCACCAAGCGCACATCCATCGCGTGGAGTGATGGCGACGTCATCTTCCAACTCGGTGAGACACGCGATGAGTTCGCGGGCAGCGAGTGGGCGCATGTAATGCACGGACATCTTGGTGGCCTGCCGCCGAAGGTCGACCTAGCTGCAGAGATCGCGCTCGCGAGTGTGTGCGCAGACGGTCTCGGCTGGTTCCATGCTGCGCATGACATCTCAGACGGTGGCCTCCTCATCGCGCTGGCGGAGATGGCCATGCGTTCGGGTGTCGGTGCACAACTCGAACCCACGGGTGATCTGTTCGTCTGGTCGTTTTCTGAGTCGACTGCGCGAGCAGTCGTGAGCGTCGCAGCCGAAGACGCCCAACGCCTCACGGCGCTGTGTGCGTCGCAGGGGGTTGCTCTCCAGCGGCTGGGCGTTGTGGCGGGCGACCGCCTCGACCTCGGCGGGCCGATCGTCACTATCGCCGAGTTACGCGAAGCCCACGAGGCGACGATTCCCGCCCTCTTTGGCTGATGACTCCCTTAGAGCAGTGCCTGGCCGCCTATGCGGCTGGCGAAGTGCCGGCCCGAGACATCGAGAAGGCTGCCGTCAAAGAGACTCTCGCGCGGTTGACCGACGCCGTGCCGGGCAACAGCGTGGAGGTACGGATCCCGCCCTATGCCGCAGTGCAGATTCTTCCCGGGGCCAAGCACCGCCGGGGGACCCCTCCGGCCGTGGTCGAGGCTGATGCGCGGACCTGGCTCCTCCTCGCCGCCGGCGAGCACACCTGGCTGGAGGCCGCGGCGACCGGGCGACTACGTGCCAGTGGTGAGCGTAGCGACCTGAGTGACACGCTTGCCAACGTGATTTTTTGGTAACCAACCCCTACCAATACGGCCCTTCCTCCCCATATAAGTCCCGGGGAGCACCCCGCAATCGGTCCTTTTTCTGCCACGGACAAAAAACAGGTTTGGCTCGGCTTGCATGGCCTGCTTCCCTCAACTTAAGTCTATTCACTAGAGAAACATCTCTAAAGAGCACTCTCCAAAAAAGAGAGTAGTTCGGGACCTGATCAGGAGTGGGCATGCAGATGTATGGGCGCAAATTGGTTGCTTGGTTGAGCGCAGTTGCGGTGATTCTCGGATTGACGGCCACGGCTGTTGTTCTGGCACCAGCTGCATTGGCCGATGGCGGCGTATCTCGCATCCAGATCTCGAAACTTCAGGAAACCTTCGATGTGAGCAGCCCATCGTCTAGCACCATCTATCGCGGCGTGGGTGATGCCCGCGATTCAGCGGTGCCGATGACCGTGACATTTACTGGCACGGCGACTTTCACCGTTGACGGCGGCGCGCCCACGCAGCTGACATCCGGAGTCCCATCAAACATCGCGATTCACACAGGCATCACCGCAGTTGCGATCACACAGGACAGCAGCGGCACGCTCACCACCTACAACATCGAGATCAATCGGGCTTGGCTCATCACCGGATTCGAGATCTACAACGCAGCCGATGACTCGGTGCTATTTTCTCGCAAAGTCGCTGACGGCAACTTCGATCCGCTGTCACGTCAGACGATAAACGCAGTCCTCCCCTACGAAACTTCACAAATCAAGTGGGCAATTTTCTATGATGAGGTCACCGAGCCCACAGCCATTCCCCCCGTGCGGACCCTGGGCTCATGGGTGGGTTTCGCCGTGACGTTCAGTGGTTACGACGCACTGTCTGGTGAAAAGAGCGAAATACAAACAATCAGCACTGGCGGTACGTATCCCATCATCACGCAGGTGAACGACGCAGCCTTCGGTAACTATCCATGGACCCAGTGGAACGTCAACGTGACTCAACGTATGCGGTAAGTGTGGTTGCCTACCGTGGGGAGTCCGGCGGAACGAAATCAGACACCGTGCAGACAACGGTCAATCAGACGCCGGATCTTTCTAACTTCACGGTCGCGGGCACTCTCCAGTCGGGCAAGACCTTGCGTGTCAATGGGCTGTCGGTCGTAGGATTCCCAACTCCGACGGTTGCCTACCAATGGCAGAGTGCTGCTAGTGCTAGCGGTCCATGGCTCAATGTCGACACGACAACGGCTACCTATGAACTGATGAAGCCAGATGTTGGTCGTTACCTGCGAGTCGTCGTGACGGCCACTAATGGCATCGGTGCTGGCGACCGACAGGTATCCAACGTGCTCGGACCGATTCTCAATCTCGCGGGGGGCACCGAAAACGTCGCGCAACCGATCGCGGGACTGCGTGGGGTAGCTGGGGATGGCAAGGTGACCTTGACGTGGGAACAGGTCAAGGGCGTGACTGCAGACACCTACACCATCTCGATCACCGGTGGCGGCCCCAAGAAGACAGTCGTAGTCAGCGGCACTTTGCTGACGAAGGTGGTGACGGGTCTAGACAATGGCACGACTTACAAGTTCACTGTTGTGGCAACAGGGAACAGCGAGTCGTTGTCCAGGGTCATCGAAGAAATGCCGATCGGCTTGCTGGGCAAGGTGAGCAAAGTGTCAGCGGTGGTGGATGCAACAACACTCACGCTGAAATGGACGCGCCCCGCCGGCACGTCTCCGGTGGCCGCCTACCGGGTGGTCCTCGATTCTGCGACGAAGGGCGCACCCGATATTGAGGTTGTGGCTACCAGCCCCAGCGCGACGATCGCCAAACTGGTCAAGGGTGCGAGCTATCGGCTGAGCATCACCGGGCGCAACTCCCTCGGCCTGGGCACGGTCTACGCACACTCAACGGTGGTGAAAGTCGCCAAGTAGCGGACACCAGCGCGGGAGGCGATTGCCCCCGCGCTGGGCCGACTAGACTGGGGCCGTGCCCCGCGGTGATGGTCTGCTGACCCACGAGCTCGATCCACTGGATCGAGGCCCGCAGGATTCCTGTGGTGTATTCGGCGTCTGGGGCCCAGACGAAGAGGTAGCAAAACTCACCTACTTCGGGCTCTACGCTCTGCAGCATCGCGGGCAAGAGTCGGCGGGTATCGCGGTCAGCGACGGCAGCAACATCGTTGTCTACAAAGATATGGGCCTGGTCTCTCAGGTCTTCACGGAGGCGAGCCTCGAGTCACTGCGTGGTCACGTCGCGATCGGGCACACGCGCTACTCAACGACCGGCTCCTCCTGCTGGGAGAACGCTCAACCCACGTTCCGTTCTACGGCGATAGGCAGCATCGCGCTCGCCCACAACGGCAACTTAACCAACACCGCCGATCTCACCAAGCGGATCGAGGAGTTGGCGTCCACAACCGGTGAATTGCCCTTTGGCTCGTCGTCAGCGACGAGTGACACTGATCTGCTTACACAATTGCTGGCCACTCATGCCGACCTTCCGTTGGAGCATGCAGCGATGCTCGAACTCCCCAATGTTAGGGGCGCGTTCAGTCTTGTCTTCATGAACGAGTCGACGCTCTTTGCGGCCCGTGACCCGCAGGGCATCCGCCCGCTTGTGCTCGGGCGACTTGAGCGAGGCTGGGTCGTCGCAAGTGAGACTGCGGCTCTCGACATTGTGGGTGCCTCATTCATCCGCGAGGTTGAGCCGGGCGAGATTATCGCTATCGACGAGCATGGACTTCGTTCACATAAATTCGCCGAGCCCGCGCCCAAGGGCTGTCTCTTCGAATACGTCTATCTCGCTCGTCCCGATACCTCAATCGCCGGCCGCAGTGTGCAGGCAGCGCGCATGGAGATAGGACGACGGTTGGCCCGTGAGCATGCGGCTGACGCGGATCTTGTGATCCCGGTGCCCGAGTCGGGCCGCTATGCAGCGATTGGCTATGCGCAGGAGTCGGGCATCCCGTTCGCGGAAGGTCTGGTCAAAAACTCCTATGTCGGACGCACGTTTATTCAGCCCTCGCAAACGATCCGTCAACTTGGCATCAGACTCAAGCTCAATCCACTTCGTGAAGTCATCGGTGGTCAACGGCTCGTAGTGGTGGACGACTCGATCGTGCGTGGCAACACTCAGCGCGCGCTGATCCGCATGTTGCGCGAAGCGGGTGCCGCGTCGGTGCACGTGCGCATTTCGAGCCCGCCGGTCAAGTGGCCGTGCTTCTACGGCATCGACTTCGCCACCCGAGCCGAACTCATCGCTAACGGTCTCGACAACGACGAGATTTGTCGTTCGATTGGCGCCGACTCACTGGGCTATCTCGACCTCGAGTCACTCATTGAGGCCACGAACCTGCCCAAGGACAACCTCTGTCGTGCGTGCTTCGATGGGATCTACCCGGTGACGGTGCCCGAGCCCGAGTTCTTGACCTCGCCGATGTTGGAGATCCCGCTCGTATGAGTGAGCAACTTTCTTATGCTTCCGCTGGCGTCGATGTCGAGGCTGGCGAGCGCGCGGTCGCATTGATGCGCGCCTCGGTCGCACGGGCAACACGGCCTGAAGCTGTTGGCGACTTTGGTGGCTTTGCTGGGCTCTTCGATGCCTCCGCTCTAGCGAAATACCGCCGCCCATTGTTGGCGACTTCCACAGACGGAGTGGGCACCAAGGTTGCGGTCGCACAACGCATGGATAAGCACGACACCATTGGCATTGATCTGGTCGCCATGGTCGTCGACGACCTCGTGGTGTGCGGTGCTGAGCCGCTCTTTATGACCGACTACATCGCGACTGGTCGCGTGGTGCCGCAGCGCATCGCTGACATCGTGTCGGGCATTGCGGAGGGTTGCCGTCAGGCTGGTTGCGCTTTGCTGGGCGGGGAGACCGCTGAGCATCCTGGGCTGCTTGAGCCCGATGAGTACGACGTCGCAGGCGCAGGCACAGGAGTCGTAGACGCTGACATGCTGCTCGGACCCGACAAACTCCGTAAGGGCGACATTGCCATCGCCATGCGATCGTCCGGCCTGCATTCCAATGGCTATTCGCTGGCGCGCGCAGTGCTGCTCGGTGATGGTGGGCCAGGACTGCACACGCATCTCAACGAGTTCGGCCGTACGGTGGGTGAGGAGATGCTTGAGCCCACCCGGATCTATTCACTCGATTGCCTTGAGCTTGCTCGTGTCACTGAGGTGCATGCGTTCAGTCACATAACAGGCGGCGGACTTGCAGCGAATATTGCGCGCGTTCTTCCGGCCCACCTCGCGGTCGACATTGACCGCGCGACGTGGCGTCCCCAACCGGTCTTCGATGTGATCGCGCAGCGAGTTGACCGTGCCGAGATGGAGCGCACTTTCAATATGGGTGTCGGCATGGTGGCGTTCGTGGCGCCTGACGCGGTGGATGCGGCGCTCGCGCTGTTAGGCGAGCGCAATGTTGATTCGTGGCTGTGCGGGACCGTCCGGGATCGCCGCGATGGGGAGACGGGTGACGCGGAGGCAAAGGGCGGCAAGGGTGGAGCCGCCAGTGTGATCGGGAACTACGCGCGCTAAATCAGCCAGCGCGCTCGCGGTCCTCGTCTTCTTCGTCCTCTTCGTAGTACTTCGCGTAGGGGTCGTCTTCTTCCTTGACGACTGCTACCTCTTCGACAACCTCGACGTATTCGTCGTGGGAATCGCCCGCGAGTTCTGCCTGAAGTCGAGCAAAGTCCGTTTGCGGACCGCCGTACTTCAGTTCGCGGGCAACTTTCGTCTGCTTAGCCTTTGCCCGGCCGCGCCCCATGGCTCGACCCCCTTGGCCGGATATCCCGGCAGTAGTCACATGCCGACGCCTGTCATCGGCCTGAAGGCCAAGACTACCTCCCCGCCTCCGCGAGTGCAGCCCGGACGTCCCCCTAACCGGACCAAATCTTCGTCACGACCCGGGGGGACCGCTGAGGTTGGCTAGGCGGGCGAACGCGCCCGGGAGGTCCCCAAGTTGGGCGGGGTCGAGGTCGGCCACGTCGATCGCCGGGGCGCCCCATTGCGCCAAGGTCTTCTCGATGGAGCGCCGGGCCCGGTCCATCTTGCGGGCCACCATGCGCCGGGCCGCCCAGGTGGTCTCCCGCTGCCGTAGGGCTGTTTCGATCGCCTCGGCCTGTGTGGTGGAGCTGACCAGCCCGAAGGCCCGCTCGAGCCCCACTCGGGCTTCGATGCGGTAGTCGTGTCCGAGGCGTACGAAGGTGCCCGGCTTGGACTGCATGGCGTTCTTGAGGTCCATCGTGGTGAGGACGAAGGTGGTGATTGGGCGGAATTTCGTCTCTCGGGGGACCAGCGGCGGCCGGGTCGCGGGCGGGCCCATCCACCAAGGCGGTTGCAGGACCATCGTGAAGGAGTACATGTTCACGGGGTCGTCGTGGTGCACGATCATCAGGTGCCGGACGGTCGAGGGCGCGATCGGGCTGGCCTCGTCGGGCTCGGCGACCAACTCAACTCGGCCCTGTGGGTCAATCGCGGCCGGGTGCTCGCGCCAGCGCATCCAGAACTCGGTCAGGAAGGGCACGCCGAGGTACATACCGCCGGAGACTCCAAGATGGTCAAGGGCCGGGACACCGACGTACGGCCCCGGCAGCGTCGCGACATCAAGTGCGACGAGTGCTCCGAGGCTCTCACCGATCAGCACCACACGCGGGCGCTTATCCGTGGGCAGGGTCGCGCTGTGCCCCTTGATGCCCTCGAGCACGAGGCGCGTGAGCAGGCAACCCTCGTGAGTGCGGGCCAGTGCAAGTGCGGAAGGTACGAGTGCGTATTGCGGCACGACACTCGCGCAGTCTCCGCGCGTGAGGTATTCGAGTGCTTCGGCCACTGTGTAGTTGAAGTAGCCGACGCCGGTAGGTGCGGCGACGGCAATGAGGCTGCGGTCGAATGCACCAACGGCTTTCATGTCGTCGAGGATCATGCGGGCGCGTTCTTCGATACTGCTCGCTGCTCCATAGCCGCCGACCACGCGCACCGGCTCACGTGCGTCTTCGTGCATAACGTGTGTGATGTCCGCTGCACTAAGCGTCATGAGTACGAATCGACGCCCTTCCTTACCGAGTGCATCGAACGGCATTGCGCTCAAAGGGCCCGAGGACACGTGCGGGTTGGTGGGCGGTGCAGGATAAGCGGGTTCGACTATGTCATCGCGCTTCTGAATGCGCTCGGTGATCTGGTGCAGGCCAAGCGTGCCAACGGCACCCATCGCCGCGAGCACTGTTGTATGTGCGATGAGAGATCCGATTGCGCCAGTCTCGCGATGAATGCCGCGCGAAAGAAGTCGTTCGAGACCGCGGGCGGCGAACTGCTCGCCAAGCGTCAACCCGGTCAAGGCGAGAGAGGACCCAACACCTACGACCGCTGCCTGTGCGATGGCGCGACCGTTGGCACTTTTTACGCTCTGACGATCAGGTTCGACGATGCCGTACTTGTTGGCACGACGAGAGCGCGCAAGAACTGTGAAGCCTGCGACAGCTGCGCCCGTGACAATGCTGGGCACGAGCGTGGTGTCGAGACCCGGTTGCCATTTGAGTCGCTTAATCAACACGTCATCGGCCACCGCGCCAGCGAGACCGGCGAGGCCGATGAATGCGAATCTGCGCCCCGCAGCCGAGAGTGCCGCAGCTGGCATGGACGTTTGCGCGAGGCGTTGCCCGACTGCGCTGGCAGTCAGGCCACCCGCAATTGCGGCGCCCGCGACAGCGACCGTGGCCGGAAGATTGGGGCGGCGGCCGGGGCGAGACGCCAAGGCTTCGACGACCGCCCACGCAGTGGCACTGAGCTGATAGTTGGTTGCCGCGACGACACCCGTGGCGACTGCTTGATCGATGGGGGAGCGCGGGAGAAGTCCGCGCGCGAAGGACCCAGCGATGGACCACGAAGCGCCTGCTACGCCGACGCGCACAGCGGGGTCCGCAGACCAGCGCGTGAGCCAACCCGGACGATGCAACACCATAGAGGCATTGTGCTGTATCCGACATGGGCACGGGACCCCGATAGGCGCAATGGAGCAGACAGTGCGGCAAGGTATCCCCATGACCGATCAGGGGCCCGCTGCGAATGACACGCCTGGG
>CAFBMR010000032.1_pt1 | contig 16778 bp, 15 predicted proteins | sample 7269021 | NCBI WGS metagenome assembly CAFBMR01 (sample SAMEA6814071, study PRJEB35770) | uncultured Actinomycetes bacterium | biome: Freshwater; feature: Freshwater reservoir; material: water | place: Czech Republic | collected 2017-05-23 | depth 30m m
AAGGAAATCCGTCATGGTGTGCACGAGGCACCCCATGAACGGGGTATTGGCATCGACATGTGGCACGCTGTTGAGTTCTCAAGGAGCGGGTGCGCACCTCTACCAGAATCTCTCCCGGTTTTGGGGCAACTCGCCTAACTTACAGATTTGAACCTCGCGGGTCAAATCAGGCACTGCGTGACTCCGATCACTTGCCTCGGGGTCTTCCCATGGCCTAGCCCCGGACTTTCATCCGGAGGGCGTCCAACTCGGGAGGACCTACATTACACGGGCCCCCAAGGGGGCTTACAGGGGGGTACCCCCGACGAGTATTCCGGCCATCGATCGCTTGCCGCGGCGCAGTACCAACCAACGCCCGTGGAGCAAATCGGCGGTGGTGGGCGCGTAGTCCTCTGCGGTCACCCGCTCATTATTGAGATAGGCGCCACCCTCGGCGATCGTCCTTCGGGCTGCACCCTTACCAGCGACAAGGCCAGTTCGGGCCAGGAGATCGGCGTAACTCGGCAATTGGCCGCCCACAATCTCGTCAGGGGCAATCTCGACAAAGGGCGTCTCGCGCATCGCCGCGTCGAGTGTGGCCGGCGGGAGTGTCGCGAGATCTGCTTGCCCAAACAGTGCTTTCGCGGCCTCCTCGGCGGCCTGGCATTCGGCAGCACCGTGGACCAGCGTGGTCAGTTCTCGAGCCAGCGCCTGCTGTACGTCCCGCGCATGGGGGCGTTCTGCCTGCAACGCCAGCAGTTCCTCCACTTCAGCGATCGAGCGAAGGCTGAAAGTCCGCAGCAGGGTTGCTGCATCACGATCGTCACTGTTTATCCAGAACTGCCAGAACGCATACGGACTCGTTAACGCAGGGTCGAGCCACACCGTCCCCGACTCCGTCTTGCCGAACTTTGTTCCGTCGGCTTTAGTGATCAATGGCGAGGTGAGCGCGTGCACCGAGGCCGCCTCGACTCGACGTACAAGATCAACTCCCGCAGTGATATTTCCCCACTGATCGGAGCCACCAGTCTGCAGTGTGCAGCCATATCGGCGGAATAGTTCGAGGTAGTCGAATGACTGAAGAATTTGGTAACTGAACTCCGTGTAGGAGATTCCCCCACCCGCTAAACGGGCTGCGACCGCTTCACGATCGAGCATGCGATTGACGCTGAAATGCTTGCCGATATCGCGAAGGAACTCCAAAGCGGAAACGCCCTCAGTCCAGTCAAGATTGTTCACGACAATCGCAGCATTGGCGCCACTAAAGTCATAGAACTTCTCCAACTGCGCGCGAATGCGATCGACCCATCCCCCGACAACATCGGCAGGATTGAGAGTGCGCTCACCCGTCATCTTGGGATCACCGATAAGCCCGGTAGCACCACCGACCAAAGCGAGCGGACGGTGCCCAACGTCTTGGAATCGGCGGATGAGAACGATCTGCGCAAGATTGCCCAAGTGCAGACTTGGTGCGGTCGGATCGAACCCGCAATACAGCGTCAGAGGCCCCTTGGCCATCTCCTCATGCAGTGCACCGAGATCGGTGCTTTGTGCAACAAGTCCACGCGTATGCAGGTCCGACAGCAGGTCGCTCATGCATCTATCTTGACGTACGACCACCTACGGGTGTCGTAGCCCACGCGCGATCCTCCGCCACGAGTCCACGCAGGTCGCCCAACTGTTCGCGGACGCGCACGGGCGCGGTGCCCATATAGGACGACCGCGACTCCAGCGAGCCTCGCGTCGTGAGGACGCCGCGAACCTGCTGGGTGAGATGCTCGGAAATCGCCGAGAGTTCCTCATCGCTGAGATCCCAGAGCTCCACGCCTCGGGATTCGGCTCGACGGACACACACTCCGGCGATGGCGTGGGCGTCCTTGAATGGCACCCCACGGCGCACTAGCCACTCTGCGATGTCGGTGGCCAGCGCGAAACCTTCCGGAGCGGATGCCGCCATCCGGTCAGTGTCGAAAGTCAACGTGGCCATCATCCCGGTCATTGCCGGAAGGACGAGAAGCAGTTGCTCGACGGTATCGAAGACCGGTTCCTTGTCCTCCTGTAAATCGCGGTTGTAGGCGAAAGGGAGCCCCTTTAACGTTGCCATGAGGCCGGTGAGATTGCCGATGAGACGTCCCGATTTGCCCCGCGCAAGCTCGGCGACGTCGGGATTCTTTTTCTGCGGCATGATGGAAGAGCCGGTTGACCACGCATCGTCGAGGGTCGCCCAACGGAACTCACGCGACGTCCACAAAATGACCTCTTCGCCCAATCGGGATAAGTGGACCGCGATCATCGCTCCGATGAAGAGGAACTCCGCCACCCAATCCCGATCGCTCACCGCATCGATGGAATTTGCTAAGGCGCCGACAAAACCCAAATCCGTTGCGACTGCTTCGGGATCAAGGCCAAGACTCGACCCCGCGAGCGCGCCAGCGCCCAAGGGCGAGCGCTCATTACGCGTGGCCCAGTCCCTGAGCCGATCTATGTCGCGCGCTAACGAATGAACGTGCTTCGCCAACTCATGACCAAAAGACACAGGTTGAGCGTGCTGCAAATGCGTGAAACCAGGCGCCACGGTGTCTGCATGACGCTCGGCTTGAACCAGCAACGCCTCCTGAAGATCGCAGACTGCCTGCGCGACAAAACGCACCTGATCTCGGAGGTACAGCCGAAAATCCGTCGCAACCTGGTCATTACGACTGCGCCCAGCACGCAATTTGCCGCCTAGCGAGCCGAGACGTTCGACGAGCCCTCGCTCAACTGCAGTGTGTACGTCTTCATCATCCGCCGTCGGCTCGAATTGGCCCGACAGAATGTCTCCCAGTAAATCAACAAGGGCGCCGTCGACCTCGGCGAGTTCCTCCACAGTGAGCAGGCCGGCTCCATGCAAAACACGTGCGTGCGCCTGGGTTTGGCGCACGTCGTAGGGCGCTAGACGCCAGTCGAAGTGAACAGATCGCGAAAGCGCCGCCATCGCGTCAGACGGCCCAGACGCGAATCGCCCTCCCCACAACCTGTTGGACTCCTCAGCCACTGCTCATCCCTCCTGCAGTTCAGACACGGATTGCGCTGACACCATGCCAGACATTGCCAGTACTCGGGCAGCGAACTTCTGACCGCCACGCGGGTCACGTGTCACAACGAGGACAGTGTCGTCACCCGCTACTGTGCCGATGACCTCATGCAGTGCGGCTCGGTCTAACGCGGAAGCTAGATAGTTTGCAGCTGCTGGCGGGGTGCGAAGGACCGCAATATTGCCGCTAGCTTCGGCGGACACCAGTAGATCTGCGATGACTCGGGCGAGTTTATGAGGTCCGGCAAGATCAGAATTTCCAATCGCGTAAACAAGATCGCCACCACGCTCGATTCGGATCGCGCCAATTTCTACTAGATCACGCGAAACCGTTCCTTGCGTCACCCGAAAGCCGAAATCAGCGAGAAGTTGCACTAACTCACGCTGCGACCCGATGGCATGCGAACGAATCAATTGAGTCAATGCCTCGCGACGCGATACTGCGGATCTCGTGCCGGTCATGGGGCGCCACCTACTTCCGCCAACGCGAGCCGCAAACCGGCGAGTCCCTCGCGGATCTCCAACTCAGTAATAACGAGGGGCGGTGCAATTCGAATCACGTCCGGCTGTGCGGCATTGACCAGCACACCGTGATGGCGTGCAGATGCCTCCACCTCACGGGCGACAGGCTCACGCAACACAACTCCGAGAAGGAGACCCTCGCCCCGCACAGTGCTGACGAGAGGGTTGTCCCACGAGTTGATTTCCTTACGCACGAAAGATCCAGCCCACCGCACATGAGCAAGCACATCGTCGTTTTCGATGGTGTCAATTACGGCGTTTGCAGCGGCGCAGCACACCGGATTGCCGCCAAATGTTGATCCATGCGAACCTGGTTGAAGGAGATGCGCTGCGTTCCCGAAGGCGATAGTCGCGCCAATGGGCATTCCTCCACCGAGCCCCTTCGCGAGGGTCACTACGTCTGGGGCTACCTCCTCAGCCTGAAATGCAAACCAAGATCCTGACCGGCCCATCCCAGTTTGTACTTCGTCAAGGATCAGCAATGCGCCCACCTGGTTGCATGCCGCACGGGCGGCACTCAAGTACCCCGCTGGTGGCACAACAACGCCGCCCTCGCCCTGAATCGACTCCAGGAACACCGCGGCAACAGATTCATCTAAGGCCGCTCTCAACGCTTCTGCATCGCCGTAGGGCACCACCACGACGTCACCGGGTAGCGGGCGGAAAGGATCCTGCTTGGTGGGTTGTGAAGTCAACGCCAACGCACCCATCGTGCGCCCGTGGAAGGAGCCATTAGCCACAATGACCTTGGTGCGTCCCGTCAACCGCGACAACTTAAAAGCCGCTTCATTCGCCTCCGCACCGGAGTTACAGAAGAAGACCCGACCGCCGCGCGAACCGTCGGGGTCCATCAGAGCCAGCAGTCGTTCTGCCAGCCGCACAGTCTGTGGATGGGCGACGAGATTGCTTACGTGTCCAAGAACGGCGACCTGGTCCGACACTGCTTTGACCAACGCGGGATGCGCGTGGCCAAGCGAGTTGGTGGCAATGCCCGCCAGGAGGTCGATGTATTCGTGACCATTCTCGTCCCATACGCGAGCTCCGCTGCCGCGGACAAGCGCCACTGGCGGGGTCCCGTAGTTGTTCGCAAGCACATTCGGCCATTTGTCAATAAGGCTCATACTGCTTCTCCCGTGACGCGCGTGCCTGACCATTCATCAGTGAATGCCCGAAAAACTGGCTCATATGGAATACGCCCGTCAATGACAAAAGCCGCTGGTACGCCTAGGTCTACGGCCCGCAGGCATGCCTCCATCTTTGGAATCATCCCTGAGTCAAGGCTCGGCAGAAGTTCCCGAAGTTCGCTGGAATCGATCTCGCGAATAACTTCCGAACTGCTTGGCCAGTCTCGATAAAGGCCTTCAACATCTGTCAATACCAATAAACGCGACGCCCCTATTGCTGCGGCCAGGGCCCCGGCTGCCGTATCAGCATTCACGTTGAAGATCTCACCTTCAGCGCTCAAGCCGACCGATGAAATAACTGGGATATAGCCGGCATCCACGAGTGAATTGATGAGCTCGCTACGCACATCTGTGACATCACCCACGAGCCCGATATCTACCGACTCGCCATCGACAGTTGCGGTCCTACGCTCCGCAGTGAACAGATGCGCATCCTCACCGCTCAAGCCAACGGCGTATGGCTTGATCCTGTTAATGCGCGTGACTATGTCTCGTTGAACTTGCCCAGTGAGCACCATCCGCACAACGTCCATGGATTCCGGTGTGGTTACTCGATAACCACCCCGGAATTCGCTGGCAATCCCAAGACGCTTGAGCATGTCCGTGATCTGTGGACCACCACCATGGGCCACGACTGGGCGAATACCCGCTGCGTGCAGCAGCACAATGGTGTGAGCGAAGGCATCTTGAAGAGTTTCGTCAGTCATAGCGTTGCCGCCGTACTTAACCACAACAGTGGAGCCGGCATGAGGGCTCAACCAGCCCAACATCGTGTCTAGGCTCATGTCGCGTACGCCGAGTTCTCGTGCACGTACATGGCGGTCAGATCATTGGTCCAGACGCAGACTTCATGCGACCCCGCATGCAAATTGATCTCAATCCGTACTTCTCGCCCCGACATATCCACCAGCGACCGGTCCTCATCCGGTGCAGATGCACGACACACCCAGACACCATTCATCGCAACGTCGATCGCAAGTGGATCGAACTCAGCAGATGTGGTGCCGACAGCCGCCAAAACGCGACCCCAATTGGGATCTTCTCCATGGACCGCGCATTTCAACAGGTTGCTGCGAGAGACCGCTCGCGCAACTTCTAACCCATCGGCTTCGGACGCCGAATTGCGGACCAGAATGGCAATATCTTTCGTCGCACCTTCGGCATCTGCGATGAGCTGGCGTGCCAACGACTCGCACACCACACGCAAATCGCGAACGAATTCATCTGAGGTGGGGCTTACTCCACTTGCACCACTTGCAAGTAGCAAAACAGTGTCGTTCGTCGACATACAACCGTCAGAGTCGATTCGATCAAATGACTGGCTCGTCGCGGAGCGCAGCGCCGCATCAGCAAGTTCGGCAGAGATGACGGCATCTGTCGTGATGACGACGAGCATTGTGGCCAAACCGGGCGCGAGCATTCCGGCGCCTTTGGCCATACCACCGATCCGATACTTCGAAGGATTCTCTAGCTCCGCGCGCTTAGGCATACTGTCCGTGGTCATGATCGCGAGAGAGGCGTCCTCTCCCCCATTCTCAGTGGCATCTGCCACTGCGCGTTCCACACCAGAAAGCAGTAGATCCATGGGCAGTCGATCGCCAATGAGACCCGTTGAACACACGGCGACCTCACCGGCGCCGCAGGCGAGCAGGCGTGCGACATGTTCGGCAGTTCGATGTGTATCTACAAATCCATCAGGGCCAGTGCAAGCATTCGCTCCACCGGAATTGAGTATTACTGCTCGCACTTGGTGGGACTTGAGAACTTGCTCCGACCACGTCACCGGTGCTGCACGCACGCGATTGCGTGTGAAGACGCCCGCGGCAACCCGTGATGGTCCATCGTTAATCACAATCGACACATCCTTGTTACCAGACGACTTGAGTCCAGCAGCTACACCGGCGGCCCGAAAACCCTTGGCACAGGTGACACTCATGGCGCAATTCCCGCGGTAGTCAGGCCAGCTCCTTCAGCAAATCCCAACATGATGTTTGCGTTTTGAAGCGCTTGACCGGCTGCGCCCTTCACTAGGTTGTCCATCGCAGACACCACGACAGCACGGCCGGTGCGCTCGTCCGCAGCCACCTGCAGGTGCACTGTGTTTGCGCCATACGTGCTCGCGGTGACCGGCCATTGACCAGGCGGCAATACGATGACGAATTCCTCGTCTGCGTATGCCGCGCGCAGCGCCTCGTACAGCAACTCCGCGGTGGCGCCATCCGATAGGTGCGCAGAACTCGAAGCAAGAATTCCCCTGGACATAGGTGCCAGCATCGGCGTGAAACCGATGGTCACGCTTTCACCGCAAGCATCGGTAAGCGCCTGCTCAATCTCCGGAGTGTGCTGATGTATGCCGCCTACTTTGTAAGCGGACATCGAACCCATCACCTCAGAACCGAGTAGGGCCTCGCTCGCCTTGCGCCCTGCGCCAGACGTGCCTGAAGCGGCGACCACAACAATGTCGACAGGCTCTATTAACCCGGCAGCGAGCAACGGTGCAAGTCCGGTGATGATTGAAGTCGGATAGCACCCTGGGTTGGCAACGCGACGCGCTTCACAGACATGGTCCCGCCCACGGGTCCCGTCCGGGTAGGCAAGTTCGGGCAGACCGTAGGTCCAGGTCCCGGCATGGTCACCGCCGTAGAAGCTCGTCCAATTTTCCTCATCCGCCAACCGAAAATCTGCACCAAGATCGACGATGGGCAGATCGCCGGGCAGTTCACGAGCCAGCGCGGCCGACTGACCATGCGGAAGCGCGAGGAACACAATGTCGCTGTCCGACAAGTGATCCACAGTGGCGTCACCCAAGACAATGTCGCCAATGCTGGCCAACTGCGGGTGCACCGCTCCCAAGCGATCCCCCGCCCGATTGCCCGCGGCCAACGGCCCGATGGACAACTGGGGATGCGACATGAGCAGGCGGAGTAGTTCCCCACCCGCGTACCCGGAAGCTCCTGCAACGGCTGCTCTCATACTCAGAGTATATGCGCATATGCACAAAACTCGTGTATCTGGGTCAGCGAAGGGTGGCTCCATGGGCAGCCGCTGCAGCACCGATGGCGGCCGCCCGCACGCCTGCGATCTCCTCAGGCGTGAGCGTGCGACCGTGTGCTCGTAGGCGTAGGGCGAAGGCCAGGGAACGATGCCCCGCTGGCACCTGGGGCCCTTCATAGACATCGAAAAGGCGTACGTCTTCGACCAGGATGCCCCCGGCCATCTGCAGGGTCGCAGCGACGTCAGCCGCGCGCACGTGTGCCGGCACCACAAGCGCGAGGTCCTCCTTCGCCACGGGTGCGGTAGAAAACTCCGGAGCAGCTGGTAGAGACGCGAAAGCGGCAAGTGCATCGAGGTCGATTTCGAAAGCGACAGAGCGCGGCGCGATACCGAAATGCGCGCAGGTCGCAGGGTGCAGTTCGCCCGCATGCCCGATGACAGTCCCCGCAATCATTAGTTGCCCTGTGCGACCGGGATGAAATGCCGAATCGCCGGCAGGTACGACGGTTGCCTCGGCACCGGCCGAGCTGATCACGCGCAGGGCAGCATCGACTGCATCCGACCACTCAGCATTCCGTCCGGCTCCCCACCACCCAGAGGGCTCGATCTGTCCGCACCAGACCGCGGCAAGGTGCTGGGGCTGATCGGGAAGAAGCGCTTCGAGGGCCTCGAAGTCCTGATCGCTAGGACGGTGCGCGACGCTCGGTCGAATGGGATCGACAGACCCTTCAGCGGGCTGGCCGGCCCTCAGGACGAAGACCCGACCCAGTTCCCAGATTGCGATGTCCTCAAGTCCCCGTCCGCGGTTACGTCGAGCGGCGGCCAACACGCCAGGGAGGAGCGTCGAACGCATGAAGGGAGCCTCCGCAGAGAGCGGATTCGCCAGCACCGGAGTACGGCGGCGCAGATCATCGGAAGGGAGACGGAGCGCTTCGAAATCAGACACGGACATGAACGGGTAGTTCAACACCTCTACACAGCCCATTGCCGCCATCGTGATACCCACCACGCGACGGAGTCGCTGAATGGGTGTGCGGCCAAAACCAGGCGGGGCCATGGGTAGTCGCGCCGGAATTCGGTCGAATCCGTGCAGCCGCAGTACCTCTTCGACGCAGTCGGCCGGGTCTGTGAGATCTGGTCGCCACGCCGGCGGAAGTACCTTCAGCACATCTCCGTCAGGCGAAACTTCGCAACCCACACGCGCCAACGCCTCGATGCACTCCGAGACCGGGATCTCGCAGCCAGCGGTGCGCTGAGCGAGGTCCGCGGCCATCGCAATGGTTGGGCGATCCCACGCAGCTTCCACAGCGGTCATGCCCGCATAGGTGCCGCCACCAAATTCAAGTAACAAGCTTGCCGCGCGAGCCGAAGCATACGGCGCTAAGACGCGATCTACACCCCGCTCGAATCGGCGAGATGCCTCGCTGTTGAGTTTGTGACGTCGCGCCATCCGACTTACGACGCGGGGATCGAACCACGCAGCCTCCAGCACAATATCTGTCGTTGAGTCATCAATCTCCGAATGCCGTCCGCCCATCGTGCCAGCGAGACCTAAGGGGCCACGATCGTCACGAATGACGAGATCCTCTTCGTGGAGTGCGCGCACGACGTGATCTAAGGTCTCGAGTGTCTCGGTTGGGCGCGCCCAGCCGGCGCGGACGACGCCAACAACCTTTGACTCATCGAAGGCATGCAGAGGTTGCCCAATTTCGAGCATCACGTAGTTCGTGACATCGACTGCGAGTGACACCGGACGCATACCAGCCGCGGTCAGACGAGACTTCATCCAACCTGGGGTAGGTGCTGAAGGATCAAAGCCCCGAATCGTTCGCAGGGTGAGGAGAGCGCAGGCGTCGAGAGCATCGCTACCAGACTCATGAGGGGGCCGCTGTGCGTCCGGCGCGGGCAATTCAGCAAGAGCGAGACCAGGATCCACAAAATCTAGACCATACGCAATGGAGGCCTCACGGGCGATGCCGCGCATTGACAAGGCATAACCGCGATCAGGGGTCACCGCGATGTCAAGGACCGCGTCGCCGATGCCCATCACCTTTGCGCCATCGTCGCCGGGGCTTCCCTCAGCCAGCACGATGATGCCATCGTGATTATCGCCTAAGCCGAGTTCGCGTTCGGAACAAATCATGCCGTTGGACGTATGCCCATACGTTTCTCGCGCAGTGATGTGAAATCCACCTGGCAACGTGGTGCCCGGCGGGGCGACGATAACGAGATCACCAGCTGCGAAGTTGCGAGCTCCGCAAATGACTCCCCGCAGCGCGCCGTCTCCAGTGTCGACCTGACACCAGCGAATCGGCTTTTTGAAGTCAGTGAGTTCCTCGATGGAGACGACACGACCAACAACCAATGGCCCGCTAAGACCAGCACCGCTCTCCTCGACACCTTCGACCTCGAACCCACAACGAACCAGTTGCTCGCCGATATCACGAGCGCTCTCGATCTCGGGAATACCAATCAATTCACGCAGCCACTCCACTGGAACGCGCATCAGACCTCCAGCCCGAACGCTTCAGTGAATCGAACGTCTCCCTCGACCATGTCGTGCATATCGGTCACGCCGTGGCGGAACATAAGGGTGCGCTCGACTCCCATGCCGAAGGCAAATCCCGAGTAGATATCCGGATCGATTCCGGCAGAGCGCAGAACGCGCGGATTCACCATGCCGCAGCCACCCCACTCAATCCAACCTTCGCTGCCGCACGTGCGACAGGGGCGCTCCGGATCACCTATGGACTCTCCACGGCAGACGAAGCACTGCAGATCGATCTCTGCACTGGGCTCAGTAAATGGGAAATATGAAGGGCGCAGCCTCGTGACTATGCCCGTGCCGAACATCGCTGACGCCAGATGATCGAGTGTTCCCTTCAAGTGACCCATCGTGATGCCCTTGTCGACAGCTAGACCCTCAATCTGATGGAACACGGGAGTATGAGTCGCATCCAACTCGTCTGTGCGGAACACGCGCCCCGGTGCGACAACGTAGATCGGCAATTCGCGAGTCATCATCGCCCGCATTTGGATCGGTGATGTCTGCGTGCGCAACACAACTCCACTGTCCGCTGAGCCCACGTAGAACGTGTCCTGCATCGTGCGCGCGGGATGGTCAGGAGCGATATTGAGCGAGTCGAAATTGAGCCACTCTGCTTCAATCTCTGGGCCTTCGGCGATCTCATATCCCATCGCAATGAACACATCCGACATTCGTTCCATCAACGTTGTCAGTGGATGCCGTGAACCCATTCGACGCCGTTGAGTAGGCATCGTGACATCGACTGTCTCCTCGAGCAGTACGCGGGAATCACGTTCACTTTCTAATTCGACGGCACGATCATCGAGTGCTTGCTTGATGGTTCCGCGAGCGGCCCCTACGCGCTGACCCGCCTCAGCTTTGGCGGCAGGCGGCAAGGAACCAATTTCGCGATTAGCAAGTGACAGCGGGGAGCGACCGCTTGCGTGTGCAAGGCGCGCTTCCTTTAACTCGTCAAGCGTTGCCGCCAAAGCGATCGCCGCTAGAGCGGAGTCGACCATGGCGGTGACAGCGTCCGCATTTAAGCTCGCGGGCGATTTCGGGTCAAAGGACTTATTCGGCGCAGACATGTCACTCGCCGACGATTAACGCCACAAGCGTGTCGACCTGCTCATCGAGATTGCCTCCACCGTGCAAGATGAGTTCAGGATCTTCAGGCACTTCATAGCCCTGCCCCATGCCCGTCATATTCGGAAGGTTGCCCGACGCCGCTTTTGCATATAGGCCCTTCGGGTCGCGTTCGGCACAAATCTCCACCGGAGTATCGACATATACCTCAATAAAGTCGTCCACATCGAAAATCTCACGAGCGGCTCTGCGATCATTGCGGAACGGAGACACGAGTGCTACCAGAACCACTAGCCCCGCATCGAGCATCAGTTTGGATGCTTCAGCGACTCGTCGCACGTTCTCCGCGCGGTCCTCGGGAGTAAAGCCAAGGTCCTTATTGAGACCTGTGCGCACGTTGTCGCCATCAAGTACATAAGTGTGCAGGCCTAACGCATGCAGCCGTCGCTCAGTCGCATCGGCGATCGTCGATTTGCCCGATCCAGGAAGGCCAGTCATCCACACCACACGCGGACGCTGGTGCTTCAAACGGGCACGTGCCTCGCGATCCACTTCATAGTTATGCGGAACAACATTGAGTGAACGACGCAGCGCATGAGTAACCATGCCCGCCGCGACCGTGTCAGCCGAGACTCGGTCAACCAAGAGGAAGCCCCCGGTCTCACGAATCCTCGAATAGGCATCCATCGGAATCGCGGTGTCAGTCGCAATCTCCACGCGACCAATGTCATTGGTCTCCAGAACACGCGCTGCAAGTTGCTGACCTGTCACGACATCTCGGCGATGCCTTACGACCGTGACAGTCGCCGGGATCGTGCGCGGCCCGATCGTCAGCAGGTAGGAACGCCCGTGCATGAGAGATTCCTCGCCTACCCACACAAGGTCAGCAGAAAATCGGTCAGCGGGCTGTGGCCATGCGGTCTCGCCTGATGCGCTTACACCGGAGGCGGCAAGCAAATCACCTCGAGTCACGTCCACCTCTCGGTCGAGGGTGATCGTGATGGCATCTCCGGTTCTAGCCTCATCGCGATCGCCTTCGAAGGTAACAATCCGATGAATAACGGCAGTCTGACCCGAGTCTGCGACGACGATCTCATCGCCTGGATGAACGGTGCCCGCAGCGACCGTGCCTACGTAGCCACGGAAGTTGCCCTCAGCTCGCGAGACAAACTGCACCGGCATGCGGAAAGGCGATTCGTGATCGGCGGGCGGAGGTTCCCAGCCGGCGAGAGCCTCCAGGATCGATGGCCCGTGGTACCACGTCATCTTCGTAGCAGACTTAGTGATGTTTTCGCCCGCGACCGCGCTGACCGGAATCGCCCGCACATCCTCAAGTTCCAAACGCGCGGCAGCCGCTTTGACCACTCCGGTGAGCTCTTCGAATACGGCATGGTCGTAGGCGACGAGGTCCATCTTGTTAATGGCGATGATGATGGTGCGCACCCCCATGAGTGCGCACACGGTCAAGTGTCTGTGAGTCTGAGGACGGATGCCGCGCTCCGCATCGACGAGAAGCACCGCCACATCGGCGTTGGATGCGGCTACGGCCATATTGCGGGTGTACTGCTCGTGACCAGGCGCGTCAGCGATGATCACTCGACGCCCATTCGGCAGGTATAGGTGCCGGTAAGCGACGTCGATCGTGATGCCTTGCTCGCGCTCGGCCTCGAGACCGTCGGTTAAGAGCGAATAGTCGACTTCTCCCACCGGGATCGTGGATCCACCGCGACGGGTACGACGCGCGTAGTCCAATTGATCTTCGGGAACGCTGCCGGTCTCTGCGAGGAGTCGTCCAATAAGAGTGGACTTGCCATCGTCGACAGAGCCACAAGCGACAAGGCGCACGACGGGCACATCATCAATTCCCCCAGTACGGGAGATCGTGCTTGTCGTAGTCATTAGAAGTAGCCCTCCGCCTTCTTGGCTTCCATTGAACCGCCACCCTCGCCGTCAATGAGACGGCCCGCGCGCTCAGAGACATTGCTCTCCAGCATTTCGGTGAGAAGCGAGTCTAGATCGGCGGCCTCAGACTCCACGGCACCTGTGAGGGTGTAGCAACCAAGTGTGCGAAAGCGAACAGACTTCATCATCGGCGTCTCACCCTCGAGCAGAGGGAGTCGATCGTCATCGACCATGATGAGCGTTCCGTCACGCTCTACCACTGGACGCGGCTTGGCGAAGTACAGATCTACAATCTCGATATTCTCTCGGCGGATATAGCGCCAAACATCGAATTCGGTCCAGTTGCTGATGGGGAATGCCCGCATCGTCTGTCCTTCGGACAGACGCGTGTTTGCTGTGCGCCAGAATTCGGGGCGCTGTTTGCGCGGCTCCCAACGATGCCCTGCTTCACGCAAAGAGAAGATGCGCTCCTTTGCCCGAGAACGCTCCTCGTCACGGCGCGCGCCGCCGATCGCACAATCAAATTGGTAACGATCGAGACCTTCACGCAAAGCAACCGTCTTCATCAGCCTGGTGTATTCCTGTGCCCCATGCGTAAAGGGAGTAACCCCTTCAGCGATCGCCTCAAGATTCTGCGCGATTCGCAGGTCAAGCCCTAGTTCGACGGCCACCCGGTCGCGAAACTCGATCATTTCCTTGAATTTCCACGTGGTATCAATGTGCATAACAGGCATAGGAATTGGCGCAGGGTAGAACGCTTTGCGAGCTAGGTGCAGCAAGACGCTGGAGTCCTTGCCGATGCTATACAGCAATACGGGGCGCTGAAAGGCACCGGCAACCTCACGAAACACGTGAATTGCCTCTGCCTCTAGGGCATCGAGGACATCGTTACTAGTGACTGAGGCGACGCTCACGTCAATTCCTTTCGAAGAGAGCCGTCAGGCCTCGGACATGACATCGACAGCCGGCTTGCCCAACGCAGCTGCGCGAGCCGCACGGCGCGCTGCAACTTCGTCGGCCGCGGACTGAACGAAAGCGGGATCGAGCGATGCTTGGGCAATTCGGGTCACGGGATTGCGCGCATCAATGTAGGCACCGAGCTCGGGGCCGGACTCCCACGAGGTGATGAGGCAGTAGCGCGGCTCGGACCCCGGATGCCACACCGCGTGCCAGAGCCGTTGGGTGTCCACGATGACCTGAGCGCCGGCGGGAAGCGGAATACGCGTCTCCGTCGAGGGGTCGTCACGGTCCTCGCGCAGCACCATGAACGAATCCGGGTTATCGGTAAGATTGAAGAACCCGCGCACGATCCAGCCGGTCCCTTCAGGGTTGAGGCGATTGTTGTCGTCAATGTGCAGGTTGTAGAGGGTTTCGGCATAGGCAGTCGGCTGGAGTTCGATCACTCGACAGCGACCGATGTTGGCGCCTGGCTCTTCTGCACGCGCTTTAAGTCGAGGTGCAACCGCAATGTTCTGCTCGACCCAAACGCCGTCCTTGTCAGTCTTGGGAGGGTTATGGTGCCAGAACCCATTGCATTCTAGGTCCCCATAGGCAGAGGCAAGGGGCGCGAATCGGGTCTCGCCGGAGGACTTCCAATCGACGAACTCGATATCGAGCCATTCCTGCGGATCCCGAGACTGATCGTACGGATCAAGCACGACATATCCGGTTTCTTCAAACACAGGCAGGGTCACGTAGCCCATGTCTCACCTCCTCAGCTGCTGTTCGGAACATTGTCCCCTATGCCTGCGGATCTGCTGCGGACCGGCACGACTCCCAGAGGCACATTGCTGCAGCCGAGGCCAGATTTAAGCTCTCGACCGCGCCAGACATGGGAATACGAATCCGTACATCGGCTTGTGCCAGCACGAGTGGCGGTAGTCCGTGGGCCTCAGTGCCAAAGAGCCAGATCACGGGGTGCTGCAGGACTTCCGCGGCAGCAGCAGAACCAAGCTCGCAGTCTCCAGTGCCGGACGTAGCAACGATGCGACGGCCAGACGCTGCATTACGAACCTGCTCCCACGTGACGCCCGTCACTATCGGCATACGGAAGAGAGCGCCTGCGGTGGCCCGCACACACTTGCCATTGTGGGGATCAACGGAGCCTTCAGTGAAGAGCACTGCCGTCGCGCCGCATGCTTCGGCGGTACGAATTATGGTTCCAGCGTTACCTGGATCATTCGCTTGATCAAGAACAACCCACATGCCCTCGCGTGCGATCTCGTCAAGACTTTGCGTGATGAGCCCACAGACTGCGAGCACTCCTTGTGGTTGCTGGGTGTCTGACATCACGGTGAGTACGTCTTCAGACACTGTCACGAGTTCGGTGATCTTGTCACCTGTGGCTGCCGCTTCGATCAGGCTGAGGATGTCGGGATGTGACTCGGCGAATGCCTTCGTAACATAGATCGAATCGACGTGCCCATCACTCAAGCCCGCCACCACATTGGACGGCCCTTCAACGACGAAAGCACCGTCAGAGAGACGGTGCTTTCGTTCGTGAAGTCTTCGCACGGCAGCAACCCGCGCCGACTTCGTGGAAGTGATCTCCCAACGCTTCAGCGGCTGCGGACCAGAGGTCACATGCCACTCGCCACGCGAGTCGTCAGCCACGTTGGTCAGGCAGCAGGCAGCGACGCAAGTGCCGCACGGGCAACCCCAATGAGCGCAACAAACGCGGCCTCATCGTTGACTGCCAATTCGGCGAGCATGCGACGGTCAACCTCGACACCAGCGATCTTGAGTCCCTGGATGAAACGGTTGTAGGTCATGCCGTTTGCACGAACTCCGGCATTGATTCGCTGGATCCATAGGCGGCGGAAATCACCCTTTCGGTCCTTGCGGTCATTGAAGGCGTAAACGAGCGAGTGTGTGACCTGCTCCTTGGCCTTGCGGTACAGGCGCGAACGCTGGCCACGGTAACCGCTGGCCTGCTCGAGGATCTCTCGGCGCTTCTTGTGCGCATTTACTGCGCGCTTGACGCGTGCCATGTCTTATCTCCTTGATTCGGGACGGTCAGCGACCGAGCAGCTTCTTGATTTTCTTGACATCGGACGGTGCGACCACCTGGTCGACTGCCAGACGACGCGTACGACGGCTGGTCTTGTGCTCCAGGAGATGTCGGCGATTGGCCTGCTCACGCATGATCTTGCCTGAGCCGGTGACTCTGAACCGCTTCTTGGCCCCGCTATGCGTCTTCATCTTCGGCATTGCTCGTCCCTACCTTCTCGTGCGTTCCATTGCCCGGTCTCGGACAACTTCTAGTCTTCGGTCTCTACCTCAGTGGCTTCGGCTGGTCTGTCACCAGCGGCCCGCTTGCGGAGTGGTGCAAGCACCATCAGCATGTTGCGTCCGTCTTGCTTGGGGCTGGACTCGACGAAGCCAATTTCGCCAACGTCTTCGGCCAACTTGTTCAGCAGACGTAGACCCAACTCCGGTCGCGACTGCTCGCGCCCACGGAACATGATCGTGATCTTCACCTTGTCGCCAGCCTTGAGGAACCGCACCACGT
>CAFBMR010000033.1_pt1 | contig 16646 bp, 14 predicted proteins | sample 7269021 | NCBI WGS metagenome assembly CAFBMR01 (sample SAMEA6814071, study PRJEB35770) | uncultured Actinomycetes bacterium | biome: Freshwater; feature: Freshwater reservoir; material: water | place: Czech Republic | collected 2017-05-23 | depth 30m m
ACTACTGCGAATGTGCCCAGAGTCGTGAAGGCATAGGCCACCAGATAGAAGATCGCTCCACGAAGTCCGGCCGGATTCGCCGCAATAACGCCGAGCAGAATGAAACCCGCCTGCGCAATGGATGAATAAGCCAGCATGCGCTTCACATCTGTCTGAGTAACGGCGACGATCGCGCCAATCAGCATCGTGAGGATCGCAATGACCCACAGCATCGGCTGCCAATCCCAGCGCAAGCCGCCGAAAATGACATAAAAGACGCGAAGGATCGCGCCGAACGCAGCGACCTTGACAGCGGCAGCCATAAAGGCGGTGACCGGCGTCGGTGCACCCTGATAGACGTCGGGGGTCCATTGATGGAACGGCGCGGCGCCAATCTTGAACAACAAACCAACCGCAATCATGCCAACGCCTACGAGGATCAGCATGTTCTGACCGGGATTGCCAGAAATCGCTGCAGCGATCTTGCCAAAGTTGATGCTGCCTGAGTAGCCGTAGAGCAGCGCAGACCCGAAGAGGAAGAAGGCCGACGAGAACGATCCGAGGATGAAGTACTTAAGCGCCGCCTCTTGCGACAACAGTCGACGTCGACGCGCCATGCCCACCAGCAGGTAGAGCGGAAGCGACATGACCTCAAGCGCGACAAACAGCATCAACAGATCGTTAGCGATCGGGAACAGAAGCATGCCCGTGACCGCGAAGAGCATGAGCGGCCAGATTTCCGTCTGCAGGAAGCCACGGGACGAGAATTGGCGTTCGTCATCTGAGCCCGGCAGAGTCGACGCTCTGGCTGCGAATGCGTCGCCGGCAGGATCAACTTGACGCTCCGCCATGAGCATGGCGCCTACGATCGAAATCAACAGCACTGCACCCTGCAAAGCCAAACCAGGGCCGTCGAGCGCGACGGATCCTCCGCCGTCTAGTTGGCGAATCCCCGCGTGCACGACGACTTCCACGAAAGCCGCTATCAAGGATCCGAAAACCAAGATGAGCTGCAACGGACGCCGCGCGCCACGGGGAGCAAACGCCTCCACTAGGACGCCAATAACAGCAGCGGCCGCAACAATTAAAATGGGCGCAAGCGCCCCGTAATCGATCGTGGGGAACTTGAAGGTGTCCGCCGCGATTGCTGCGCTGAGTACGCCGCTCACGGCTGTCCCCCTTCGGTACCGGTGAGTTGCGGTTGCGGATCGGTCTGTCCCACCGTGGTGAGTGTGCGATCCACCGCAGGATTGATCACATTGAGTGCGATGCCCGGGATCACTCCGAGCACGAGTGTCAATGCAAAGACTGGGAACAAGGAGGTGAATTCGCGGCCACCGAGGTCCTTTATCCCGTCAATTCCCGGAGCGACCGGCCCAGTCATCGTCTTCTGGTAGAGACGCAGCGCGTATGCAGCCGACAAGACAATGCCAATGGTCGCAATAACGGCGATCACGATATACCGCTCAAACGTGCCCAACAAGACCAGGAATTCGCCAACGAAAGGTGCGAGAGCAGGCAAGGCCAAAGCCGAGAGGGCAGCAAACATAAAAAAGCCACCAAGGATCGGGGCAACCTTTGCCACGCCGCCATAGTCGGAGATCAAGCTTGACCCACCGCGACGAGACATGAGGAAGCCACCGGCTGCGAACAAAGCGGCAGTGGCGAGGCCATGTGCCAGCATGTAGAAGACCGACCCCGACATGCCTTGTGACGTGAAGACAAATATGCCGAGCGCAATGAAACCAAAGTGCGACATCGAACTGTAGGCAAAGAGCCGCTTCATATCCGACTGGCCAAGCGCAACCAAAGCGCCGTAGATGATGCCAATGACCGCCAAAGCGATCACGAGTGGTGCAAACCACTGCGATGCGGCCGGGAAAATCGGCAGGAGATAGCGGATCATGCCGAAGGTGCCGACCTTATCTAGAACGCCGATGAGCAGGATCGCGGTCGCTGGTGTTGCCTCTCGAGCAGCGTCTGGCAGCCACGTGTGGAACGGCCACAGCGGTGCCTTGATCGCGAATGCAATGAAGAAGCCGAGGAACAGCAGCTTCTCGGTGCCCGGATCCATGTCGATGCCCACCAACTGCATGAAGTCGAAGGTGCCGTGCCCGAGGACATTGGCGGATACGACATACAGCCCGATGAGCGCAGCGAGCATCAGCAGACCGCCGACGAGGCTATAGATCAGGAACTTAACCGATGCATACGCACGCTTTGCCCCGCCGAAGCGACCGATAAGGAAGAAGGTCGGGATCAGCATGACCTCGAAGAAGACGTAGAAGAGGAATACGTCGGTGGCGGCAAAGACGCCGACCATGCACGTCTCAAGCGCCAAGATGAGGGCGAAGTAGCCCTTGACTGTGCCGCGGCCGGTGGTGCCTGCGGCAACATCGTTCCAGCCGGAGAGCATCACGATCGGTACGAGAACCGTCGCGAGTGCGACGAGGACAAGTCCGATGCCGTCAACACCGACTGAGTAGGAAATGCCCAGCGACGTAACCCACTCGTACTTCTCTGTGAACTGGAATGGCGCACGAGATTCGGCGTGGAAACCAAGAGCCATCACGACGGTGAGGATGAGTGTGACAAGCGAGAACGCGAGGGCGACCTGCTTGGCCAACGTCTCCCGCGCTCGAGGCAAGAGAAGCACGACGACACTGCCGATAAGCGGGATGACACCGAGAAGCGTGAGCCACGGAATAGTAGTGGAGAGATTCAGCACTGCGGAGGTCATGGCAACCTCACCAATAACATCACGACAACAACCAAGACGGCACCTCCGAGCATCGCAAGGGCATAGGACCGGACGAAGCCCGACTGAAGTCGACGCATGCGCCCAGAAAGGCCTCCGACAAACGCGGCCGACCCTCCGACTATGCCGTCAATGACCGAACGATCGGCCCACACCAGAGAACGCGAGAGCCAGTAGGTGGGACGGACAGCGATCGTGTCGTTGATCGCGTCGTCGTACATGCTGTTGCGAGCAGCACGTACGAGCACATTGCCCTTGGGTGCTTCTACTGCCACGGATCGTCGGTACATCGCAATGGCTATTGCGGCGCCGATGAGGACGACTACGAGCGTGATGGCCTCAAGTACAACGGCAGGGACGGCCAGCTCACGTGTTTCAAATCCAGTAACGGGTTCGAGCCAAGTCTCAATATTGCCCCAGAAGAGCAAGGCCATACCCGTGAAGATCGATCCGATGCCCAAGATAATCAACGGGATAGTCATTACCGGTGGCGATTCGTGCGGATGCTGGTCGTCTTCCCAACGCGCCTTGCCAAAGAAGGTCATCACCAGCATGCGAGTCATGTAGAAACCAGTGAATCCGGCTGCCAGCACCGCGCAGATACCGATAATGATGTTGTGCTCGAATGCCGCATGAATGATGTCGTCTTTTGACCAAAAGCCCGAGAACGGCGGGATGCCCATAATTGCGAACGTTGCCGCCATGAAGGACAACCACGTGACAATCATCGCCGCGCGGAGTGCGCCGTAGCGTCGCATGTTCTCGCGGTTCTTCATGCCATGCATGACCGAACCGGCTCCGAGGAAGAGGTTAGCTTTGAACACGCCGTGCGTGAGCAGGTGGAAGATCGCAAAAACGTAGCCAACCGGCCCCAGCCCGGCCGCCAGGATCATGTAGCCGATCTGGCTCATAGTGGAGCCAGCCAGCGCCTTCTTGATCTCGTCCTTTGCCGAACCGATAAAGGCACCGAGGAACATCGTGATAGTTCCAATGATGACGACAACGGTCGAGGCTGCGATCGTTTGATCGAAGATTGGGCCGCTTCGAACAATCAGGTAGACACCCGCGGTGACCATCGTCGCCGCGTGGATAAGTGCCGACACCGGTGTAGGACCCTCCATGGCATCAAGTAACCACGCCTGCAGCGGGAACTGCGCAGACTTACCGCAGGCCGCAAGCAGGAGGAGTAGACCGATCCATGTCATGGTCGTGTCGTTGGCTTGGTCGGCTTGGTCGAAGACCGTGGAGAAAGTAACCGACCCAAAGGTGACGAAGATCAACATGATGCCGAGGCTCATGCCAATGTCGCCGATGCGGTTCATGACAAAAGCCTTCTTGGCTGCAGCCGCGGCGCTGTTCTTGTATTGCCAGAAACCGATGAGGAGGAACGAGGCCAGGCCCACGCCCTCCCAGCCGGCATAAAGGAGAAGGTAGTTATCGGCGAGAACCAAGAGGAGCATTGCTGCGACGAAAAGATTGAGGAATCCAAAGAACCTGCGACGGTCCGGGTCATCCTTCATGTAGCCGATCGAGTACACGTGAATGAGGCTGCCCACGATCGTGATGAGCAGAACGAAGACCATAGATAACTGATCAAGCTGGAGGGCAATGCTGGCTGAGAACTTATTGATGAATACCCAGTCCGCAATGTGCTGCACAGCCGTGCGATCTTCGGCCGAACGACCCATGAGCGCGAGTAGCAAGATCACCGCATAGACGGCCGAAGCAACTACAGCGAGGGTGCCCACGTAGTGGCCCCAGCGGTTCGTCCGCTTCCCGCCAAAGAGCAAAATTGCAGCACCGGCAAGTGGGAACCCAATGAGCAACCACAAGTAGGCGAATGCGCCACCAGCCGCGGTGGTCACCTCCACGACGCCTCCTTCATTGAATTCACCTCAGGCCTAGTACTTCAACAGATTCGGTTCATCGACCGAGGCAGAACGCCTCGTCCGGAAGATTGTCACGATGATGGCGAGGCCAACCACAACCTCAGCCGCCGCGACCACCATGACGAAAAATGCGACGACCTGCCCGTCCAAGTTGCCATTCATGCGAGCGAAGGCAACGAACGCAAGGTTGCATGCGTTGAGCATCATTTCGACGGACATGAACATCACGATTGCGTTGCGACGCACGAGCACGCCGACGCTACCGAGCGTGAAGAGAATGGCCGCAAGAACGACATAGGCGCTAGGTGACATCAGGACTCCGCTCGCGGATCATCGGCCAACGATCGACCTGTGGGGGGTAATGCAGCAGTCCCACTGGAGAGATCGTCTACTTCTGCGAGACCGCTGTGGTCGACGGGACGTGCATCGCCTCGGCCACGTACCGGCTCGGGCACAGACAGGAGTGTTGGAGTGCCATCGGGAAGAAGAGCTGGTGTGTCGACTGCGTTATGTCGGGCGTAAACGCCAGGGTTGGGAAGAGGCACGACACCCGCGCCAGTGCGGGTACGGGCCTCTGAAAGTTCGCGCTGTGTCGCGGCCCGCTGCCAGCGCTCGCGATGGGCAAGCACCATGGCTCCGAGGGCCGCAGTGATAAGCAGCGCCGAGGTTGCCTCAAACGCAAGGAGATAGTCAGTAAAGAGCAGATGCGCAATACCTTGGACGTTGCCACCATCGGCGTCATTTGCTGCATCAAGCCCGACCGAGTTGGCCTCGACCAGACCGTTGGCCACACCTGAGACGAGCAAAATGCCGAATCCAAAGGCCAAAATGATCGCGGCCCAGCGCTGACCCTTGAGGGTCTCGACGAGTGAGTCGGACGAATCAACACCGACGACCATGAGCACGAACAAGAAGAGCATCATCACGGCACCGGTGTAAACAATGATCTGCACCATGCCGAGGAATGGCGCCGAATTGGCGATGTACAGCACGGCAAGGTTGATCATCGTTAACGCAACCCACAGGGCGCTATGCACCGCCTTACGCGAAATGATCAAGCCGATAGCGCCGATCACAGCCAACGTGCCGCATACCCAGAAGACGACTACCTCTGAACCTTCCACGGCTACTCCCCCTGTCCGAATTGCTCGGGGACGGCCCCAGCGACGTTGCCGGCGTAGTAGTCCGATTCGGTCGTGCCCGGGACCATCGCATGTGGTGGCTTAGCCATACCTGGGAGCAAAGGCGCCAAAAGATCTTGCTTTTCGTAGATGAGGGAATCACGCGTGTGGTCGGCAAGTTCGTAGTCGTTTGTCATCGTGAGCGCACGAGTCGGGCACGCCTCAATGCACAGACCGCAAAAGATGCAGCGCAGATAATTAATCTGGTAGACGCGGCCGTAACGCTCACCTGGTGAGAAGCGCTCGCCTTCGGAGTTGTCTCCACCTTGTACGAGAATCGCGTCAGCAGGACATGCCCACGCACACAATTCGCAGCCTACGCACTTCTCAAGACCGTCCGCCCAGCGATTGAGCTGATGGCGACCGTGGTAGCGCGGCTTGGACTGCGCCCCACTCTCGGGGTACTGCTCTGTTACGACCTTCTTGAACATGGTGCGGAATGTGACTCCGAATCCACGTGCTGCCGGGGACACCAGATCAGGCATCAGTTACCTCCGTGTCTGGGGCACGTACTGCGGAACGCCGCGACGTGTAGATGAATTCCTGACCGGGCAGGGGTGGCACTGGGAATCCACCTGCATACGGATCAAACGGCTGACTCAGCCGCTCTTCTTCGTCGATACGCGCGTCCTCCGCCTTGCGAGAGGCGCGAGCCGAAAGGATCCAACCGATGATGAGGATGAGCGCCAGCACACCGGCCGCTAGATAAAGCAACTGTTGAGTATTGAAAGCGAATTCGTTACGCACGACTCTGGCAACAGCGACGATCACGATCCACGCGATGGACGCCGGGATGAGGAACTTCCAGCCAAACTTCATGAACTGGTCGTAGCGCAATCGTGGAAGCGTGCCACGGAGCCAGATGAAGACAAAGATGAAGATCTGCACCTTGACGAGGAACCATAGGATCGGCCACCAACCGGAGTTGGCCCCTTCCCAGATCGAGATCGGCCACGGTGCGCGCCAGCCGCCGAGGAACAAAGTGGTGCATAGCGCCGAGACCGTAACCATGTTGATGTATTCAGCAAGGAAGAAAAGAGCGAACTTCAGCGAGGAGTATTCCGTATGGAATCCGCCGACGAGTTCGCCTTCTGCTTCGGGAAGATCGAATGGCGCGCGGTTGGTCTCGCCGACCATCGCGGTGGCGTAGATGAGGAACGACGGCAGCAGGATCACGCAGTACCAAATTGGCTGCTGTGCTGCGACTATCGCACTCGTGCTCATGGAGCCGGCATAGAGGAATACCGCCACGAAAGACAGTGACATCGCGATCTCATAAGAGATCATCTGCGCACTTGATCGCAAACCACCCAGCAGCGGATAAGTCGAACCTGACGCCCAACCCGCAAGAACGATGCCGTAGATGCCGATGGAAGCAATGGCGATGACGTAGAGCACCGAGACCGGGAAATCAGTGAGCTGAAGCGCAGTCTCCACGCCAAACATTGAGACGTTCGGCCCTAAGGGAATCACGGCGAACGCGACAAACGCCATGGACGCCGAGATCACCGGAGCAATCCAATAGACCGCCATGTGCGCTGTCCTAGGAATGATTTCTTCCTTAAGGGCGAGCTTGATGCCGTCCATAAGCGACTGAAGCAGACCGAATGGGCCCACACGATTTGGCCCAATGCGGTTCTGCATACGCGCGACAACGCGACGCTCCCACCAGATGGTGAACAAAGTGAGGAGCACAAGAATTCCGAAGATCGCAACAACCTTGATCAGGACGATCCACCAAGGGTCATTGCCGAAAGTGCTCGAGCTCATGCTGCTCCTCCCGACACGCGAACTGGCTGGCCAGGTGCGACCCCGAGACTGGCAATCGCACAGTCCGCTGCGTTGCTGGGCAGCCACACGGCATTGTCGACAATGCTGCCGATATCAACCGGCACCGAGACGCTGCCTGCTGGCCCAGTGACTGTGACCTGTTGGCCCGCAGCGACACCCAGCGAGGCAGCAGTCGCTGCCGACACGACCGCCACAGTGCGACGGCGGGTTCCCGCGAGATTCGGCTCGCCCTCCTGCATCGCTGCTTCATCGAGAAGGAGACGCCACGTCACCAAATGTGGGCCACCAGTCTGCACGACTGCCGCAGAATCACTCGGTACTGCTGAACGCGCTCCAGTCCAAGGCCCAAACGAGTCGAGTTCGGTGCGGAGTGACTTCACGTCACCTCTACCAATCGAACTATCCATCGCTTCAGCAAGCATCGCGAGAACTCGGCCATCGGACATCATCAATGCATCGCCGAAGACTCGAGCGAATGGACGACGCCGGCCCTCCCAGTCGATGAATGTGCCTGACTTCTCCGTGACAACGGCCACCGGAAGGACTACGTCAGCATGGTCAGTGACCTCTGTACGACGCGTTTCGAGACTGACGACGAACCCTGCGTTGTCGAGTGCGCGACGCATCGCTGCTGGTTGAGCGGCATCACGTGGTTCAAGCCCACCCACGACGAGTGCGCCAAGACCACCAGCGGCGGCAGAGGAGACGACCGCTGCTGCTTCGCGACCTGCACTAATCGGCAGGTCTGCAACATCGACACCCCAGACCTGTGCGACCTGCGCACGCGCGTTCGCATCGTCCAGAGGACGCCCACCTGGAAGAAGTCCAGACAGCGCCCCGGCTTCGAGAGCGCCACGCTCGCCCGCGCGCCGAGGGACCCAACCAATGCGTGCGCCGGTTGCCGCGGCAAGCGCCGCCACGGCAGAAGGTCCGCCGCTGACATCTGCGATCCGTTCCCCCACCAAAATCACCGCACCAGGCTGGCGCAATGCCTGCGCAATTGAGGCTCCATTGGGCACGTCGCCGCCGCCCTGCGCTAGAGCATGTAGCGCATTGGCGTCCGCACCCGGCGCAATCGCCGCCCACTCGCCGCGAATTTTTTCAAGGCCACGGCTAGCAATGGGGCTAAGCGCGACAACGCGAAGTCCGCGACGAAGCGAAGCAGCGCGCAGGCGCAACAGCACGATCGGCGATTCGTCTTCGGGCTCGAACGCAACCAGGAGAACGACTGGCGCCTTATCGAGATCGGCGTAAGTGGGACCACAATCGCCCGCGATACTCGATCGAAGGAACGCCGCCTCTTCACTCGAGGAACGGCGCGCACGGAAGTCGATGTCATCGGTGCCGAGAACGACGCGCGCGAACTTTGCGTATGCGTAGGCATCCTCCATCGTGATACGCCCGCCCGTGAGCACCGCGGTACTGCCTTGCGCCGAGCGCAATCCGCGTGCGGCGACATCAAGAGCTTCTGGCCACGAAGCAACCCGCAGTTCACCGTTCTCGCGAATCATCGGGCTGGTGATGCGGTCCTGGCTGAGGTAGGTGAATGCGAAACGACCCTTATCGCAATTCCAGTCTTCATTTACGTCTGAATCGTGCCAAGCAAGTCGGCGAGTCACTTCACCGCGACGTGCGTCGGTTCGCAGGGAACAGCCCGATGCACAGTGCTCGCACGTGGTCGGCGTGGATACGAGGTCGAATGGGCGTGAACGGAATCGGTACGACGAACTTGTCAGAGCGCCCACAGGGCAGATCTGAATCGTGTTGCCCGAGAAGTACGAGTCGAACGGTTCATCGTTTGCAACACCGACTTGCTGCTTTGCTCCTCGCTCCAGAAGTTCGAGCTTGGGATCCCCAGCGATCTGATCAGCGAAGCGAGTGCATCGCGCGCACGACACACAGCGCTCACGATCAAGCAAGATCTCGCTATTGATGGGCACAGGCTTGTCGAAGGTCCGCTTCGGGATGTCGAAACGTGACTCCGCACGGCCCGCCGACATCGCTTGGTTCTGGAGCGGGCACTCGCCACCCTTGTCGCACACCGGGCAATCGAGGGGGTGGTTAGCGAGCAGGAACTCCATCACACCCTGCTGCGCCTTCTCGGCAACTTCGGATGAACGCTGCGTGCGCACCTTCATGCCTGGCGTTAATTCGATCGCGCAAGCGGGCTGAGGCTTGGGATTGCCTTCAATCTCCACAAGACACATGCGGCACGCGGCCACAGGCGACAGAAGCGGGTGGTCACAGAATCGCGGAACCTCAGTGCCGATCAACTCCGCGGCGCGAATTATGAGCGTGCCCTTGGGAACGTTCATTTCGACGCCGTCGATTTCGACGCTGATGAGATCGGAGGTTTCGGGAGCGAGTGTCATCGGGCTGTCGCCTCCGAGAACAGGTACGACGCAGCGGGAGCAAACTCCAGCTCAGCTGCCTGATTAGTGCCGGCTTCAAACTCATTGCGGAAATACTTTAGGGCTGCCGGGTACGGCGTGGCCGCAGCGTCGCCGAGCGCACAGAACGAACGACCGCCGATCTGGTCGCAGAGATCTACGAGGGTGTCGATCTCTGCCTCGCTTCCGTGGCCATGTTCGAAGCGTTCGAGCACACCCGTGATCCAGTAGGTGCCTTCACGGCACGGAGTGCATTTGCCGCAGGACTCGTGCTTGTAGAACTCCAACCAACGAGTCACCGCACGCACAACGCTGACCGTGTCATCGAACAACATTGGAGTGCCAGTGCCGAGCATGGTCCCCGCGGCAGCCATCTCTTCGTAGGTGAGTGGAAGATCGAGGTGCTCTGCGGTGAGCATGGGCACCGACGAACCACCGGGAAGCCAAAACTTCACCGGTCGGCCGTCACGCATGCCACCTGCGTAATCGAGAAGTTCGCGCATAGTGACACCAAGTGGCGCTTCATAAATGCCCGGACGATTAACGTGCCCAGAGATTGCAAACACCTTGAAGCCAGGAGACTTCTCGGTTCCAAACTTACGGAACCACTCAACACCGTTGTTGACGATGAATGGAATATTGCAAATTGTCTCTACGTTGTTGACGACCGTCGGTGAGGCGTACAGACCAGCAACTGCGGGGAACGGCGGCTTAAGTCTGGGTTGACCACGACGGCCCTCGAGCGAATCCAAAAGCGCAGTCTCTTCGCCGCAAATGTACGCGCCCGCACCGGAGTGGATGGTGACGCGCAGATTGAATCCGCTACCGAGGACGTTGTCGCCCAAGAGGCCAGCCTGCTCCGCTTCGCGAACGGCAGCGGCCACACGACGAACCGCCTGCGGCACTTCACCACGAATGTAGATAAACGCATGATTTGCACGGATCGCGTAGGACGAGATGATCACGCCCTCTACGAGGGTGTGTGGGGTGGCCATCATGATCGGAATGTCTTTGCACGCACCTGGCTCAGACTCATCGGCATTCACGACCAGGTAGTGCGGTTTGCCGTCGTTCTGCGGGACAAAACTCCACTTGAGCCCGGTGGGGAATCCCGCGCCGCCACGACCGCGAAGACCGGTCTCCTTGACAGTGGTGATGATCGCGTCTGGCTCCTGCTGAAGAGCCTTCGCGAGCGCCGTGTATCCGCCGACCGCGCGGTAGCCGGCAAGTGTGTACAGGTCAGGACGATCCCAGTGCGCAGTAATAACGGGGGTCAGTGTCATGTCAGTTCCCCTGTCCTGGCGTGGGAGCGGACATTCCGCGCTCCTGCGCAACACGCAAGCCCGCGAGCATGAGTTCGTCGGCGACGAGGCCCTCTCCAGCAAGACCGTCATCCGGGAATGCAAGGGTGCGCTCGGTCGCTGTGAAGTCACGGATAACGGGACCACGTGTCGATCGGACTTCCTCGCCACGTGCCAACTGATCAATGACACCAATCGCACTCGCGGGGGTCTGCTGATCCATGAATTCCCAGTCGACGGTCATGACTGGAGCGTGCGTGCATGCGGCCTGACACTCGATGCGTTCAAGCCAGAACTTGCCATCAGGAGTCGACTCATCATGCCCAACACCGAGACGCTCCGAGAGCGCTGCGTAGACAGCATCGCCGCCGAGGAGGCCGCACAAAGTGTTAGTGCACACACCGATGTGGTGCTGGCCAACCGGACGACGCTTGTACATGGTGTAGAAGGTCGCGACTGCGGCCACCTCAGCGGGAGTGATGCTGAGGACGTCTGCGCACAGAGCCATTCCTTCGGTCGTAACTTCGGACTGCACACTCTGCACGAGGTGCAACATCGGAAGAAGCGCCGACCGCGGGTCGGGGTAGCGCTGCATGATCTGCTCCATTTCGGCGCGGATCTCGGGGCCCAGTGTCATTAGTTATCCGTTCTTCTTCAACGGTCCACGCCGCCCATGACGGGATCAATACTCGCCACGGCAGCCACGACGTCGGCAATCTGACTGCCTTCGGACATGGACGCCACGGACTGAAGATTGGTGAAGGATGGATCGCGGTAGTGCACCCGGTACGGCTGCGTGCCGCCCGCGCTGACGATATGTACGCCAAGTTCGCCGCGAGGTGACTCAATCGCGCTATACACCTGACCAGCTGGCACTCGGAAGCCCTCAGTGACCAGTTTGAAGTGATGGATAAGCGCCTCCATCGACTGAGACATGATCTCTTTGATGTATTCAGGTGAGTTGCCCTGACCGTCAGACCCGATAGAAAGCTTTGCCGGCCAACCCACCTTGCGATCCTCAATCATCACCGGACCTGGCTTGAGTCGATCCAAACACTGCTCAACGATGCGCATTGACTCCGCCATCTCGGCAACGCGAATTAAGAATCGACCATACGCATCGCAGGTGGTCTGCGTCGGGATGTCGAATTCGTAGGTCTCGTATCCGCAGTAGGGCGAAGCCTTGCGCAGATCATGCGGCAAGCCCGCTGAACGAAGGATCGGCCCGGTAACACCCAGCGCCATGCAGCCAGCCAGATCGAGATAGCCCACTCCGACCGTGCGCCCCATCCAGATCTGGTTGTCGACGAGCAGATCGGTGGTGTCCTTCATGCGCTTCTTGAGCAATGGCAACGTCTCGCGGATGCGGCGCTCGCCATCTTCGGGGAGATCATTAGCGACACCTCCGGGACGGACGTAGGCGCTGTTCATGCGCAAGCCGGTGATCATCTCGAAGATGTCGAGGACAAGTTCGCGCTCACGGAAGCCGAACGTCATCGCGGTTAACGCACCGAGTTCCATGCCGCCGGTTGCGAGAGCAACGAGATGTGACGAAATCCGGTTAAGCTCCATCATCATCACGCGGATGGTCGTAGCGCGTTCTGGGATCTGATCTGTGACGCCGAGGAGTTTTTCCACGCCAAGGCAGTAGGCGGTCTCATTGAAGAATGGGGCGAGGTAGTCCATGCGAGTTACGTAGGTGACGCCCTGAGTCCAGGTGCGGTACTCCATGTTTTTCTCGATGCCCGTGTGCAAGTAACCGATGCCACAGCGAGCCTCTGTGACCGTCTCGCCATCGAGCTCGAGAATCAGCCGAAGAACGCCGTGCGTCGACGGGTGCTGCGGACCCATGTTGACGACGACTCGCTCTTGCTTACCTTCACTCGGCGCCTTGATGGAATCCCAGTCTCCGCCAGACACCGTGTAAACAGTGCCCTCGGTGGTGTCGTACGAGGTTGCGTACGGATCCGTGTCTTCGTCGACGAATCTAACCTGTTCGGACATCAGGCGTATCTCCTACGCTCATCGGGCGGCGGAACTGTTGCGCCCTTGTAGACGACCGGAATGCCCCCCAGTGGGTAGTCCTTGCGCTGCGGGTGCCCGGGCCAATCATCGGGCATCTCGATGCGTGTCAGCGCCGGATGCCCGGTGAAGTCAATGCCAAAGAAATCGAATGTCTCGCGCTCGTGCCAGTTGTTGGTCGGATACACCGCCGTGATGGACGGAATCTTCGCATCGGCATCGGGACAGGTCACCTCTACACGAATCTGACGGCCATGGGTAATGGAGCGGAAGTGGTAGACGCCGTGCAATTCACGGCCCTTATCGAGCGGGTAGTGAGCACCGCTGACGCCAAGGCACAGCTCGAATCGCAAGCCCGGCTCATCGCGAAGCGCCTGAACGAACCCGACAAGCTGATCGCGGCGCACGAAGAACGTGATTTCGCCACGATCCACGACGACCTTCTCGATTGCGCCGGCAACCACGCCACGATCTGCCATCGCAAGTTCGAGTTCTTCAGACATTTCATCGAACCAGCCACCGTACGGCTTCGCGGTCGGGCCTGGCATCGCCACTGCTTCGGTAAGACCGCCGAATCCCGAGGTGTCGCCAGAGCCACTTACGCCAAATGCGCCGTGTCGTACGGCGATGACATCAAGTTCGGGGCCCGGGGCATTGAGGGCGAGTGAGTTTTCGGTCATCGAAGTAGACCGATCATGTCCTGCGCGGGTTCGGCCAGAAGTGCGGCGTTTTCCAAGACGATCTGCTCGCGTCGGGCATCGGGGCCGAGCGGCATGGCGCCGATTTGAGCGTGAATCTTCAAGATGGCGTCAATGAGCATTTCGGGACGAGGAGGACATCCGGGCAAATAAACATCGACGGGCACGACATGGTCCACACCTTGCAAAATTGCGTAGTTGTTGAACATGCCACCGCTCGATGCACACACGCCCATGGCGAGTACCCACTTGGGATTGGCCATCTGGTCGTAAATTTGACGAAGGACGGGTGCCATCTTCTGGCTCACCCGACCGGCCACGATCATCAAGTCAGCCTGACGCGGCGAGGCGCGGAAGACCTCCATGCCGAAGCGCGCAAGGTCGTATCGAGGGCCGCCGGCGGCCATCATTTCAATCGCGCAACAGGCCAGTCCGAACGTCGCGGGCCACAGCGAGCCCTTGCGGGCATACCCGGCAACCTTCTCGACTGTCGTCAGGAGTACGCCGGAGGGCAGTTTCTCTTCGAGACCCATTGCAGATTTACTCCCACTCCAGGCCGCGTCGACGCCACACGTAGGCATAGACGACAAGGACGGTTGCGATGAATAGCAGCATTTCGACAAGACCGAACACGGCGAGCTTGTCGAAGGCAACTGCCCACGGGTAGAGGAACACGATTTCGATGTCAAAAACGATGAAAAGCATCGCGGTCAGGTAGTACTTCACCGGGAAATGGCCCCCACCAACCGGCTGCGGAGTGGGGTCGATGCCGCACTCATAAGCATCGCGCTTTGCTCGGTTGTAGCGCTTCGGACCAGTGAAGGACGTCAGGGTCACCGAGAAGATCGCAAATGCAGCACCGAGTGCCAGCAAAACGAGAATTGGCGCATAGACGTTCACGTCGTCATCCTAGGGGCGACCCTTCACAAGGCGCGGAGGGGTACCCGCGCGTGGCGACGCTCACGCAATGCCGCGATGCAGCGCGACAATGCCACCAGTCAGGTTCATCCACTGCACCGAATTCCAGCCGGATTCCACCATGAGATCGGCCAACCCAGCCTGGTTCGGCCAGTCGCGAATCGACTCGGCCAAGTAGACGTAGGCATCCGGATTGCTGGACACCCGCCGAGCAATACCAGGCACCAGCGCCATCAGGTAGTCCGAGTACACAGCACGCAGCGGGCGCCACGTCGGGTGAGAGAACTCACAGACAACCAGGCGTCCACCCGGGCGCACAACGCGCCGGATTTCCCGAAGCGCAGCCCCCGCATCCGCAGTGTTGCGCAGCCCGAAAGACATCGTTGCGGCATCAAAAGCGCCGTCCGCAAACGGCAGGTGTAGCGCGTCACCGGCTACAAATGGCAGATCAGGGCAGCGGCGCATGCCCACTTCGAGCATGCCGATGGAAAAATCACAGGGGACAACGTAGGCACCCCGTGCCGCAAAAGGCAGGCTAGAAGTGCCCGTCCCAGCTGCTAGATCGAGAATCCGCTGCCCCGGCTGTACGTCGACTGCGTTAACGACAGCACGCCGCCATATACGGGTTTGGCCTAGCGCGAGTAGGTCATTTGTGACGTCGTAACGCTCGGCGACGTCGTTAAACATCGCCGCCACGTCACTTGGTTGCTTGTCCAGTTCTGCGCGAGACACGCTCTGATCGTAGATTGTTCCCATGTCCTCCACGACCAGCCCATCCCTCGCGGGCGCAGCCCCGCTTGGGCCGCTGGTCCGCTCTGTACGGGTGGAGGCCAGCGGACTGCTCGAACGCCTCCCTGCAGAGGGTGCACTGGCATGGGTCAGAGACGGACAGGGCCTCGTGGGCTGGGGCGTAGCCGCCCGCATAGAGGTCGCGGGTGCCGAGCGGTTCAGCCGTGCCCAGCGGTGGTGGCAGGAATGGTGTCGCAATGCCCAGATCGAGGATGCTGTCGGCGTGCCAGGATCTGGCCCCGTTGCCTTTGCCTCCTTCGCGTTCGACCCCGAGCCGGGCACCTCGACCGTGGTGGTCCCTAAGGTCGTTCTTGGACGGCGCGGGGATAACACCTGGATGACCACCGTCGGTGATGCTCCCGAGGCTCTGCAAACGCTTGCAGAGCTAACTGTCCCTGGCCCGGTCGACTGGCGTGATGGATCTCGCCCCCGAGCCGATTGGCAGGGTGCCGTCGGTGAGGCAATCGCTCGAATCAACCGCGGTGAACTCGACAAGGTCGTACTCGCCCGAGACATCGTGGGCGTTGCGCCTGACGCAATCGACATTCGTTACGTCTTACGCCGTCTCGCGCAGGACTATCCGAGCTGCTGGACGTTCAGTGTCGATGGGCTTGTCGGGGCCACCCCGGAGCTCCTCGTCCGCCGCAGCGGCGACGACGTGACCTCTCGCGTCCTTGCGGGCACGGTCAAGCGTCGCGGTGAGGCCGCCGTGGACGAAGGTTTGGCTCGGGCACTCCTCGGGAGCGACAAGGACCTCGAGGAGCACAAGTATGCAGTGCATTCTGTTGCACGCGCGCTCGCTGCACACTGCACCGATCTGAACGTACCTGCGCGGCCGCACATTCTGCGGCTGGCCAATGTGCAGCACCTCGCCACCGACGTCACCGGTCGACTGGCGGACTCCGCGCCCGTGTTGGCACTCGCGGCCTC
>CAFBMR010000034.1_pt1 | contig 16448 bp, 13 predicted proteins | sample 7269021 | NCBI WGS metagenome assembly CAFBMR01 (sample SAMEA6814071, study PRJEB35770) | uncultured Actinomycetes bacterium | biome: Freshwater; feature: Freshwater reservoir; material: water | place: Czech Republic | collected 2017-05-23 | depth 30m m
ATGCAACCGATCTCCCGATCGTCACCTATGACATCCCCAAGCGCACTGGGACCGCCATCGAGACTGAGACATTGGTGCGCATCGCGGAGCATCCGCGCATCGTTGCCAATAAGGACGCGAAAGGCGATCTTGAAGCCGCTCAGTGGGTCATTCGGCGAACCGGTTTGCCGTGGTATTCCGGCGACGATGCGATGAACCTCCCGCTGTTATCCGTCGGAGCTGTGGGTGCCATTTCGGTCGCCGGACATTTCGTGGGAGACCGAATCGAGGCCGTGCGTGAAGCCTTCCTCGCCGGACGTGTCGCTGAGGCCATTCGACTTAACAGCGATTTGCTTCCGGTCTACTCCGGAATTTTCCGAACAGCAGGTGTGATCTTGACCAAGGCGGGCCTCAATGAGCAGGGACTTCCTGCTGGACCCGTACGACTTCCTCTTGTCAATGCGACTCCTGAGCAGATCGCGGTCCTACGCCGAGATCTCGCTGAGAGTGGCGTTCCCGGCTTCGCATGACACATCCCGACTCACAGTTGCCGCCGCCGCCTCCTCTCGAGCCGGACACCCTGCGTATCTACGCGCTGGGTGGTCTAGGCGATATCGGTCGAAACATGACCGTGATGGAGTGCAACGGAAAGCTCCTGATCGTGGACTGTGGAGTGCTGTTCCCTGAGGACTCGCAGCCAGGAGTTGACCTAATTCTTCCTGACTTTGGCCCCATTTCCGAGCGGCTCGACGACGTCGTTGCCGTAGTACTGACGCACGGCCATGAAGATCACATCGGTGCAGTGCCCTATCTGCTGCGCCGCAAAGCCGACATTCCGCTGGTGGGAACGAGGCTGACTCTTGCTCTGCTTGAAGCCAAACTTCGCGAGCATCGAATATCCCCGCTGACACTCGAGGTGCGCGAAGGTCAGCGCGAGCGTCTCGGGCCATTCGACGTGGAGTTCTTTGCTGTCAATCACTCAATCCCCGACGCGGTGGCATTAGGCATACGCACTGCAGGCGGCACCGTTCTGCACACCGGTGACTTCAAAATGGATCAGCTGCCGATGGATGGCCGCATCACGGACTTGGCTGGATTTGCTCGCCTCGGCGAGGAGGGAGTCGACCTGCTATTGGTCGACTCTACAAACGCAGAAGTTCCCGGGTTCGTGACTTCAGAGCGCGAGATCATGCCGGTACTCGATGCGGTATTTCATCGCGCGGCGGGGCGCATCATCGTTGCCTCGTTTGCGTCCCACGTACATCGCATTCAGCAAGTCATCGATTCTGCGCATGCGCATGGTCGGCAGGTGGCGTTCGTGGGCCGCTCCATGGTGCGCAACATGCACGTGGCTCGCGATCTTGGTTATCTCACGATTCCAGGCGGCACGATGGTCAGCGTTGATGAACTTCCCGGTCTTCCGGATGATCGAACTGTCCTGATCTGTACTGGATCGCAGGGTGAACCCATGGCTGTGCTATCTCGGATTGCCAATCGCGATCATGCGATTGCCGTGGGCCCAGGTGACACGATCGTTCTCGCATCGAGCCTTATCCCCGGCAATGAGAACGCCGTAAATCGCGTCATTAACGGACTTACCCGTCTTGGCGCCACAATCGTGCACAAAGGTAATGCTCTCGTGCATGTGTCGGGTCACGCATCTGCTGGTGAGCTTCTCTACCTATACAACATTGTGAAGCCCCGCAACGTGATGCCCGTGCATGGTGAGTGGCGCCACCTTCGGGCCAACGCGGCTCTCGCACGTGCGACTGGAGTTCCTGAAAGCAATGTCATCGTTGCCGAAGACGGCGCGGTGGTGGACCTTCGTGATGGCGTTGCAAAGGTGGTGGGCGCCGTCCCAGTGCGATACGTCTACGTAGATGGATCCGGAGTTGGCGACATTAGCGAAGAGTCGCTCAAGGACCGGCGGGTCCTAGGCGAAGAGGGATTCATCTCCATCTTCGTCGTGGTGAACGCTGCCGAGCGTAGAGTCGTCGTTGATCCGCAAATCCATGCGCGAGGGGTCGTCGAGGGCGACCAGGCTTTTGATGGGGTTCTGGAAAAGGTGCGCGAGGTTCTCGAGGCAGCTCTTGCCGACGGCGTGGTCGATACCCACCAACTTCAGCAACTCCTGCGCCGAACCGTGGGTAGATGGGTCAGCCACACCCACCGGCGACGGCCCATGATCATCCCCGTTGTGGTGGCCACTTAAGCGACACGCCACGCGTGGCGGGTGTGACAGCCGGGACAAGTGGGACCTGGCGGGTAACCTTCCGACATGGCCACCACGTCCTCACGCGCCCGAAAGCCGGCGCCGAAGTCCAAGTCGCGGAAGGCAGCGCCTAAACCGCCCCGCCGCTTTCTTGGCGGCTTTGGCCGGGTCATCGCTCGAGTCTGGGGCGGCCTTGCCCTCATGGTCGGCACAGTCTCGCGCCGTGTCGGCACCGGCGCCCGAGACCTCCCCGCGGAGCATCGGCGAGATGGCTTGGGGCTGCTCCTTTTGGGCGCTGCCGTTGTCTCAGCCGCAGCCATCTGGTTCGGGGTTGATGGCTGGATGGTGGCAGGCCTGGGCACGGTGTCATCGGCACTGATCGGTGCACTCGACATCGTTATACCCGTACTTTTCGCGGTCGCAGCCTGGCGCACGCTTCGTCATCCTGAGCAGGGCGCGACAACTGGTCGAATCCTGATCGGATCAATTGCGATTGTCATCGCAGCAGCTGGGCTGTGGCATCTCCAGTCCGGCACTCCGTCGCTAGGCGATGGTTGGGACGCGCTTGGGGGAGCAGCGGGCCTCATCGGTTGGGCAGTGACGGCGCCGGTCGTATCTGCAGTCGGCCCGATCGTGAGCGCGATTCTTCTCGTTTTTCTTCTTCTTTTTGGTGTGTTGGTGCTCACCGCAACGCCCATCACGGCGATCCCCAAGCGGTTTAGGGCTATCGGCATTCGACTTGGGCTCCTGCACGAGCATCGCGATAGTGATGATTTCGATATTGAGCGCGACGGCGATCAGCCGTTCGTCACGCCACTCGCAGTGGAGCGCGTCGAAGATGACCTCGTAGAAGTTGACGAGTATGACGAACCAATCGACGAACCGATCGACGAACCGATCGACGAATACGTGGACGACATTGAGGACGCAGGCGTAGATCATGACGCCGATGGGACGGCTCCGATTCCTGTCGTCAGGCCAGAGCCCGTCGTGGCTCATGCCAGTGACGCGGAGCAACTGCCTCTGAGCGCTGTAATCGACTACCGATTGCCGCAGGCTGAACTTCTTAAGTCTGGCCCGGTCCCCAAGTCCAAGACCAAGGCGAATGACGCCGTTGTCGCGGCTCTCACCGAAGTCCTAAGCCAGTTCGGCATTGATGCGGCAGTCACTGGTTTTATGCGTGGCCCCACGGTTACTCGGTACGAGATCGAACTGGGGCCAAGTGTCAAGGTCGAGCGCGTTACTGCTCTAAGCAAGAACATTGCTTACGCTGTAGCAACCTCCGAAGTACGCATTCTTAGTCCGATCCCGGGCAAGAGTGCGATTGGCATCGAAATCCCCAACACCGATCGTGAAGTTGTGTCATTGGCAGATGTCTTGCGAAGCAATGTGGCCTCATCCGATCATCACCCGATGCTCGTTGCGCTCGGTAAGGACGTCGAGGGCGGTTTCGTCTGCGCAAACCTGGCGAAGATGCCGCACTTGCTGGTTGCAGGTGCGACCGGTGCGGGCAAGTCGAGTTGCATCAATGCGCTCATCACGTCGGTCCTCATGCGATCCACGCCCGAGGAAGTGCGCATGATCCTGATCGACCCTAAGCGAGTCGAACTCACGATTTATGAAGGCATCCCACACCTCATCACGCCGATTATCACCAATCCAAAGAAAGCCGCTGATGCGCTTGCGTGGGTCGTCAAAGAGATGGATCGCCGCTACGACGATCTCGCGCACTTTGGTTTCCGGCACATAGACGACTTCAACAAGGCAGTGCGCTCCGGCCGAGTGAAAGTGCCCCTCGGAAGCGAACGTGGTCTTGCTCCGTACCCCTACCTTCTCGTCATCGTTGATGAGCTTGCCGACTTGATGATGGTCGCACCGCGGGATGTCGAAGATGCAATCGTCCGCATCACTCAGTTGGCTCGCGCAGCGGGCATCCATCTCGTGCTCGCCACTCAGCGTCCAAGCGTTGATGTGGTGACGGGTCTGATCAAAGCGAATGTGCCGAGCAGGCTTGCGTTTGCCACCTCGAGCCTCGCTGACAGTCGAGTCATCCTTGACCAGGCCGGTGCTGAGAAGCTAGTTGGGCAGGGCGATGGGCTATTCCTGCCGATGGGTGCGAGCAAGGCAATCCGAGTGCAAGGCGCGTTCGTGCCTGAGAACGAGATCCGTGCCATCGTGAAGGCATGCACTCAACAGATGGAACCCTCCTACCGCACGGATGTCGTCGTGCCCACCGCGGCTTCACGCGACATTGATGCTGACATTGGCGATGACCTCGACCTCCTGTGTCAGGCCGTCGAGTTGGTGGTCGGCACCCACTTTGGGTCGACCTCCATGCTGCAGCGCAAGTTGCGGGTTGGTTTTGCGAAGGCTGGCCGGCTGATGGACCTGATGGAATCGCGCGGAATTGTGGGGCCAAGCGAGGGATCGAAGGCGCGTGAGGTCCTCGTCACGGCGGAAGATCTTCCGGGCATCTTGCTCGACCTACGGGGTATCTGACCCATCTCGTCCGTTTATCGGTCGTACAACAAGGGGGGTTAGCCCTCCCGCAGCCTACGATGGTCTCCCCATCGAAAGAGGTCACCGGTGTCTGTCGGCTCCCAGCTCCGCCGCGCGCGCGAAGCCGCCGGGCTGAGCCTTGCCGAACTCGCTGACCGCACCAAGATTCGTGTCTCAGTCCTTGAGGCGATGGAGCGCGACGACTTCAGTGCAGCTGGTGGCGAGATTTATGTCCGCATGCAATTGCGTTCTGTCGCTACTGCGCTCGGAGTCCCCGCTGATCGATTTAATCAACCCGCCGATCCTTCTACGCAGCCCATCCCGATTGTGGGTTCAGGGCCTATTCGCGAACGGGATGACTACGACGGCGCGCGGTGGAGCCTCGCGACACTCGGCGGGATCGACCGGCTACTAAGACGCAGGCGCGGTGCCAACTGGACCGCAGCGATGTTGGTGGCATTGGTTGCCGCTATCGCGGTCGTGGTTGCAATTGTGCTTCTCGGCAAGGACCGGGGGTCCGCATCGGCGGAGGATTTCCCCCCGACTCCACCCAATTCGGCCGCTGCTGTGACAACTACCCCGCCCCCGACGCAGACGGCCGGGAGAACTGACGACACCGCAGCAGTAAGTGGGGGTGTGACTGTGATCATGGAGGGCATTGGCGATCGGTCCTGGGTGTCGGTGACTGCCGAGAACGGAGACTCACTCTTCGATGGGCTGGTTCTCCTCGGGCAGAAAAAGACCTTTCGAGATCCGAAATTGGTTCGAGTAGCCATCGGTGATGCCGGAGCAATCTCACTCAACGTCAACGGATCTGCCCTCGGCCCAGCAGGCGAAGCAGGCGAAGTTCGCAGCCTTGAGTTCGCTCCCGGTGAACCGACCGTTACTCTGCGGTAGTGACCCTTAGAGCCAGCCTTGTGACGCTCGGATGCGCGCGGAACGAGGTTGATTCAGAGGAGCTCGCCGCGCGACTCTCCGCTGATGGCTGGACGCTAGTCCCCGAAGGCGCTGAGACGGATGTCGTTCTCGTCAACACCTGCGGATTCATCGAAGCCGCTAAAAAGGATTCCATCGACACCGTACTCGAGGCTTCCGGTGGCACCGCTCGAGTCGTCGCCGTCGGTTGCATGGCAGAGCGTTACGGCAAGGAGCTTGCGGCGGCACTGCCCGAGGCGACCGTGCTGAGTTTCGATGACTATCCGCGCATCGGTGAAGTGCTTCGCGATGTTATGGACGGGCAGGCGCCTGAGCCGCACACTCCCACTGATCGGCGTACTTTGTTGCCGATAACGCCGGTGGAACGCCCCGGCGCAGATGTCTCGATACCTGGACACGGTCGTCTGAAGCGTCTGCGTCTCGACAGTTCTCCAGTCGCCCCAGTGAAGCTTGCTTCGGGGTGTGATCGACGATGTACCTTCTGCGCGATCCCCTCTTTCCGTGGCTCATTTACTTCTCGTGAACCAGGAGAAGTGCTCGCAGAGATTCGCGGGCTTGTGGCCGTGGGGGTCCGAGAGGCGCTGCTAGTCAGTGAGAACTCCACTTCATATGGCAAAGATCTTGGTGACATGCGACTGCTGGAACGTCTACTTCCAGAACTTGGAGCTGTGGACGGGTTGCATCGCGTGCGTGTTTCGTATCTTCAGCCAGCCGAGATGCGGCCGGGTCTCATTGAAGTCATCGCCGGTGCGCCAGGTATCGCTCGCTACTTCGATTTGTCCTTTCAGCACGCGAGTCCGACTGTGTTGCGCCGAATGAGACGATTCGGCGGCTCGGCAGACTTCCTCGCTCTGGTCGATCAGATCCGTGCGTTAAGTCCAGGAGCAGGTATTCGAAGCAATGTCATCGTCGGGTTCCCGGGCGAAACTGAAGAAGACGTCGACATCCTCGAGAACTTCCTTGCCATGGCTCAACTCGACGCGATTGGCGTCTTCGGCTATTCGGCGGAAGACGGTACAGAGGCTGCTGGTTTCGTCGATGAGATTCCTGAACACGTGATTCGTGCCCGTGTCGAACGCATCGCATCAGTCGCGGAAGTCGTTGTCGAAAAGCGCGCCAGTTTGCGAATTGGCTCACGAGTGAGCGTCATTATGGACTCGCCTGGCGAGGGTCGTGCCGATCATCAAGGACCCGAAGACGGGGTGACGTTGCTGACTGAAGGCGACTACCACCGCGGAGATGTTGTCAACGCACTTGTCGTCTCATCCGAAGGAGCGGACCTCGTGGCTAGGCCACTGTGAAACCGCCCATCCCTGATCATGCGGGAGACCCGGTCACTTACTCCCGCTTTTGGACCGGCCCCAACATGCTCACGGTGCTTCGGCTTCTGCTCGTGCCCGTCTTCGCGGTCCTCCTGCTGTCCGATGGAGGGATGTCGACTCGGCTATGGGCGGCGATCGTTTTTGTCGTGGCTGCTGCTACAGATGTCGTTGATGGTGCGTGGGCGCGCAGTTCTGGTCGCGTCACGACCTTTGGCAAAGTTGCCGACCCGATCGCCGACAAAGCGCTCACCGGAGTCGCGCTCGTGCTGCTGTCCTACCTAGGTGAACTTCCCTGGTGGGTGACGGTCGTGATTCTCGTTCGTGAGTTCGGCGTCACCATGTTGCGCTTCTGGGTGATTCGCCATGGCGTAATTCCCGCGAGTCGTGGCGGGAAAGCTAAGACGCTGGCACAGAATCTTGCGATTCTGCTCTTCATTCTGCCGATAGGCGTGGGGTGGCTGCGGTTGGTGGCCATGTCCATTGCGGTGATTCTCACCGTGGTGACTGGCTTGGACTATGTCGTACGAGCCTTGAGATTGCGAACTGAGGGCCGACACAATGGATGACGCAGCGCTGAGTGTCGTTGAGTTGTTGACGAAGCGAGGCGAAACCGTGGCCGTCGCAGAGTCACTCACTGGCGGATTAGTGTGCGCGGCAATTACCGAGATCCCTGGCGCGTCGGTGGTTCTCCGAGGTGGCGTAGTCGCCTATGCGATAGAACTTAAGGCGACACTTCTGGGCGTTTCTCCGGAACTTCTTGCTGAGCGTGGGCCAGTGGATCCTGATGTTGCCGTTGCGATGGCTCATGGCGTGCGGGCTCGCTGCGGAGCGACGTATGGTCTGGCTACCACGGGAGTGGCGGGTCCTGACTCTCAAGGCGGATTCGCCCCCGGCACAGTCCACGTGGCCGTAGTGTCCGCCGATGATTCGGAGTTTGTTCGGACGCTGCACCTGACGGGAAACCGAGCCGAGGTTCGGGCAGCAAGCGTCGCTGCAGCCCTCCAACTCCTTGCCGGCGCGGCGGACACGTCAGCCTGACTGGCGGCGCTAACGCGCAAGTACGCATCAGGCGAGGTAGCGTGACCACATGACCACCCCCGGTGCGCTGTTGCGCGTCACACTCGGCGAGGAACTGCGGCGAACCCGTCAGGCACAGGGTCGATCCCTGCGCGATGTGGCTGGTGAGGCGCAGGTGTCCTTGGGATTCCTCTCCGAGATCGAACGTGGGCAGAAGGAAGCATCATCTGAGTTGCTCAACGCGATTTGTGGGGCACTCGACCTTCCGTTGTCTACCTTGCTCATGACCTTGGGCGAGCAGCTGGCAGACGCACCGGTGCTCGGCACCGTGCGCGATATCTCGCCCGCTGCTGCTCCCGAGGTCGCCGCCGCCTAATCGCCGGTGCGCCTTACTGACTTCTGGACCCGCATGGATGCGGTATTCGGACCAGAATATGCACGATCGTGGGCGCGAGATTTCGTAGTCACACCGCTGGGTAGCACGGTGGTGCAGGCCCTTGACCGAGGTGAGGACGCGCAGGTCGTATGGCGCGCTGTATGCGAAGTCGCCGACGTACCTTCGGTGCTGAAGTGAGTGTCGCGACGCTCGATATTGTGTCTATTCAGCGTCGAGTTGTCGGCGTCCTGAGTTCCAGTCAAGTCTTGTCCGGCATCGCCTACTCCGGTACCACAGCAGCGGGCGGACTGCTGGTTGTCGAGATCACTGGATCGGAGGGCCTCGCGGGGCTGTCGCAGACCACCGGCATCCTCGGGGCAGCGGTCTTTGCTTTGCCACTTGCGCGGATGGCACTCACCAGTGGGCGTCGCAGATCTTTGTCTTCGGGCTACGCGATCGGTGCCGCGGGGGCTGTCTTAGTGATTGCAGGCGCCCTGCTGCGCAATGTGCTGCTGATCCTGCTGGGTTCACTTCTGGTGGGTGCCGCCAACGCCACTGGCTTCCAGGCTCGTTACGCAGCAACTGACCTCGCCCCTGCTGGAAAGCGCGGTCGAGCGCTGTCATATGTCGTGTGGGCGACGACGGTCGGCGGAGTTCTCGGACCGAATCTTCTTGGTGTATCAGGATCCCTTGGCCAGAAGGTCGGGCTGCCGTTGCTTGCTGGGCCCTATGTCATCACCCTCGTCTGTCTGATCGGTGCATCTGCTGTGATCGCGCTGCTTTTGCGCCCGGACCCATTCGTGGTCGCACGTGACTTGCGAAGCGCTGTCGATGTCACTGCAGCTTCTGAAGCAGCGCGACCTCGGTTGCGCGATGGGCTCACCCATCTCAAGCGCAATCCGCGAGCCATGCTCGGAGTCGCAACGATTGCTGCTGGCCATCTGGTCATGGTGGGAGTCATGGTGATGACCCCTGTTCATATGCGCCATGTGGACGTGAGTCTGCAGTTCATCGGGCTGGTTATCAGCGTGCATGTCGCAGGCATGTATGCGCTGTCTCCACTCGTCGGATTAGCTGTCGACCGACTCGGCCGAATCGTCGTGTTGTATTCCGGTGTGGTGATCCTCCTAGCCGCTTGTGTGATCTCCGGGCTCGCGCCCGCCGACAGCGTTCCCATACTCGGCTTAGGGCTGTTCCTGCTGGGACTGGGTTGGTCCTGCACTCTCATCGCCGGGTCAGTGCTGGTCACCGACTCCACCGAGGAGGTTGAGCGGCCAGCGGTGCAGGGGTTGTCGGACTTGATCATGAATCTGGCAGGCGCCCTCGGGGGAGTAGCCGCGGGGATAATCGTGGTCTTCGGCTCTTACGGCATTCTGTGTGCGGCGTCGGCAGTTCCGGTCGTGGCGCTCGCGGTCGTTGCAGCCCTTCCGGCGTGTCGCCGGGATTCGTACACGCGTTCGGGTTAGTGTCCTGTCGTCGGGCTGTCCACAGTCAAACGAAGAGCAGATCCAGTTGTCAGGGGCTCCGCTTAACGTCTCCACCACAAGACAACCGACATGCGCCGCACTGGGGCGGCACCGGCCCGAAGGAGACACCATGGCAACGCCCAACGACCGCGAGAAGGCTCTAGACACAGCCCTCGCCCACATCGAGCGCCAGTTCGGCAAGGGCGCAGTCATGCGTCTTGGCGAAGAGGGCCGCCCGCCCGTCGACGTGATCCCGACCGGCGCGATTGCGCTGGACTTGGCACTCGGCATTGGTGGCCTCCCGCGCGGGCGCATCGTGGAGATCTACGGTCCGGAGTCCAGCGGAAAGACGACGGTGGCCCTTCACGCCATTGCCAATGCTCAGGCAGCCGGAGGCATTTGCGCCTTCATCGACGCAGAGCATGCGCTCGATCCCGACTATGCCTCCCGCCTAGGGGTCGACTTAGATTCTCTTTACGTTTCCCAGCCCGACACAGGTGAACAGGCTCTGGAGATCTGCGACACGCTCGTGCGATCTGGGGCCATTGATCTGGTCGTCATCGACTCTGTCGCTGCGCTAGTCCCACGCGCCGAGATCGAGGGCGAGATGGGAGATAGTCACATGGGCTTGCAGGCACGTTTGATGAGTCAGGCACTGCGGAAGATGGCCGGTGCACTCAGTCAGACCAACACCACGGCAATCTTCATCAACCAGCTGCGCGAGAAGATCGGCGTGATGTTCGGCTCGCCGGAGACTACGACTGGTGGCAAGGCGCTGAAGTTCTACGCGTCCATTCGTCTCGACGTACGTCGCATCGAGACGCTCAAGGGTGGCACCGAAGCAGTCGGCAACCGTACTCGCGTGAAGATCGTCAAAAACAAGATGGCACCGCCCTTCAAGCAGGCCGAGTTTGACATCCTCTACGGCGAGGGCATCTCACGTGAGGGCAGCCTCATCGATGTTGGTGTCGACGTCGGCATTGTGCGCAAGTCCGGAGCTTGGTACACCTACGAGGGTGATCAGCTCGGTCAGGGCAAGGAAAATGCCCGTGCCTTCCTCCGTGACAATCCCGACCTGGCTAAAGACATCGAGAAGCGCATCAAGGACCACCTCAACATTGGGCCGCAGGCTGATAAGCCAGCAGACGCGCCCGTAGATGCACCGATCGATTTGCTGCCCGTCGACGCATGAGTCGATTCGATCAACCAACTCCGGGTTCGCTTGCAGACCGTCAGGTCGAAGCGGACCCGGAGTCCGTTGCGCGCACAATCGCACTTCGACGGCTTGATTTCGCGCCACGCACGCGAGCCAATCTCGCAGCGACATTCGCCGAACGTGGAATCCCTGACGATGTGGCCACAAAGGTGCTGGACCGGTTCGAAGAGGTAGGACTTATCGACGATGCGGCATATGCGCAACTGTTGCTGTCCTCGCGATCGGGCTCTCGGGGGTTGAGTGGACCTGCCCTCCGAGCCGAGTTCAAGCGCAGGGGAGTGCCCGACTCGATAACAGATCAGGTCCTGTCCGAAATTGAACCCGAGGCCGTGTTCTCTGACGCGTGCGCCATCGTACGTTCAAAGTGGAAGTCTTCCGCTCGGCTTGACGATGCATCGCGAACTCGACGGCTAACCGCAGCCTTGCAGCGCAGGGGCTACTCCTTTGGCGTGATCTCCCGAGCGATCCGTGCGGTGTCGGAGGAGATAGCGTCCCCCGATTAGGGCCAGCGACCGCTAGGGTGGCGTCAGCCGAATGAGGAGGGCACATGGGCCGCGTGTCGCGCTGGGCAGTAAACCGACCTGTTGTCGCATTGATCGTGTGGTTCTTGGTCGTTATTGCCATTGGCATACTCGGCGTAGCCTTCAAGGGCACTCTCAACGACACTTTCAGTCTGCCCAACACGCAGTCTGATACTGCTCAGAGATTGCTCGCTGAGGTCAACCCGGAAGCCGCAAATACGGGGTCTAACGACTCGGTGGTCTGGTCTCCGGCAACGGGCTTAGCAACCGATGCCGCGACTAAGCAGGCGGTCGCACCGATGCTTACGGCGATTGCTGCGATCCCGTCAGTGGATTGCGTAGTGACCCCGTACGGCGATTACCTCGGGCCCAACTGCACCAAGCCGGTGCCACCTGTTTTCCCCCCTGGCACTCCACAAGAGGTGATCGACCAGGTCAACGCTGCGTTGGCTGCTTCCGCCGCGGCAACTTCTCCGATCAGTGCCAACGGCAAAGTGGCCTATGCGACGGTGCAGTTTGCTGGTTCGGATGACAGCAACGTGCCGCAAGGAGATATCGACAAGTTCATTAGCATCGTCAGCGATGCCAATACTGAGTCGATTCAGGTAGGCGGAAGTGGGCAGATTTATACCCTCGGCTCAAGTTCACCGCCAGCGGCCGAGGCTATTGGCATTGGCGTGGCGATCATTATTTTGCTAATTGCCTTCGGAAGCCTGATCGCTGCAGGGCTCCCCATCATTGCGGCCATTATTGGCCTCGCTGCTGGTCAGCTTCTTGTGCTGCTGCTTGCCAACTTCCTTGACGTTGCAACGTTTGCGCCGGAACTTGCCGCGATGATTGGTTTAGGCGTCGGTATCGATTACGCGCTGTTCATTCTTAGCCGATTCCGAGGCGACGTACAGTCCGGCGTGGAGCCCAAGCAAGCTGCGCTCAACGCCGTGGGCACAGCGGGTCGCGCCGTGGCCTTTGCCGGAACCACCGTGATGGTTGCGCTACTCGGATTATTTGTTCTCAAAATCTCGTTCTTTTATGGGCTGGCAATCGCCGCAGCTATCGCCGTGCTCATGGTCATGCTCTCTGCCCTGTTTATGCTGCCGGCGCTGTTGTCTCTGCTCGGCACTAAGGCGCTCGGGGTAAAGATGCCCTGGGCGCGTCACCGCAAAGTTGTAGAAATTGATCAGACGCGGTGGGCTGGCTATGGCGGTTTCTTGCAGAAGGCGCCGTGGGCGGCTGCTCTCCTTGCACTTGTGGTGGTGGGTGTTCTGGCGATTCCCGCGTTCTCACTTCAGCAGGGCTTCCCTGACAACGGCTCACAGCCGCCCGGCACTCCGATGCGCATCGGATTCGATCTCATGAGCGAAGGGTTCGGCCCGGGCATCAATGGCCCATTCGCAGCGGCGATCACCCTTCCCAAGCCCAACGATTATGAAGCCGTTGGGCAGGCCATTGACGCGATCACTGCAACGCCTGGAGTGGCCTCAACCATCCCGACGCGCGACATGCTTCCGCTGTACCAATACGGCACGACGGCCTACAGCGAAGACGGCATCATCACGACGATCATCATCTACCCGACGACGGCGCCTCAGGATGAGCAAACAGCGACAACGCTGAAGGTTCTACGCGACGAAACTGCGCCGCAGATCACCAAAGAGTCCGGTGCGCAAATGTTCGTCGGTGGAACCCAGGCTGTCACTGCAGACTTCACCCAGGTTCTCACCAGCGTCCTTCCGTTGTTCTTGAGTGTGGTCATCGGGCTGGGCTTTATTGCGCTCATGGTTCTCTTCAGGTCACTATTGATCCCGCTCACTGCCGCGATTACAAGTCTGCTGAGTTTCGTGGCAGCTCTAGGAGTCACCGTCGCGGTATTCCAATGGGGTTGGGGGGCCAATCTGCTCGGGCTAAGTGGCACCGGGCCGATTTTCCCATTCCTTCCTGTCATGGTCTTCGCGATTCTCTTTGGCCTGTCGATGGATTACCAGGTCTTCCTTGTCTCGCGCATGCAGGAATCCTGGCGTGAAACAGGAGACAGCCGTAGGGCCGTGCGACATGGCCTCGGGGGCTCTGGCCGAGTCGTGGTAAGCGCGGCGTTGATCATGATTTCGGTCTTCCTCGCCTTCGTCCCCACACCCGACGACACCATCAAGATCTTCGGCGTGGCCCTCGCATCCGCAGTGATCGTTGACGCGTTCGTCGTGCGGTTGGTGCTCATCCCGGCGTTCATGTCGATGACGGGCAAGGCGAACTGGTGGATACCCAAGTGGCTTGACCGCATCCTGCCCAAGTTCTCCGTCGAGTAACCCGCCTAGAATCACCTCTGTGACTAGGACGTACGAGGTGCGCACCTTCGGGTGTCAGATGAACGTCCATGACTCTGAGCGCCTCTCTGGGGTGCTAGAAGACGCGGGTTATCTGCGGGTGCCGAGCGGTGACGTCGCCGATCTAGTCGTCTTCAATACGTGTGCAGTTCGCGAGAACGCTGACAACAAGCTCTACGGCAACTTAGGCATGTTGGCATCGGTCAAGGCGAAGTCTGAAGGCATGCAGATCGCTGTAGGTGGATGCCTCGCACAAAAAGATCGCCATACCGTGTTGAAGCGCGCACCCTGGGTGGATGTTGTGTTTGGCACGCACAACATTGGGTCCTTGCCTGCGCTCTTGGAGCGAGCACGCGTCAACAACGAGGCGCAGCTGGAGATCCTTGAGTCACTCGAAGTCTTCCCATCGACTCTTCCCGCGCGACGCGAATCCGCCTATGCGGCGTGGGTAGCCATCAGTGTCGGCTGTAATAACACCTGCACATTTTGCATTGTGCCGAGCCTGCGCGGACTGGAGAAGGACAGGCGACCGGGGGACATCCTGGCGGAGATCGAGGCTCTCGTCGCAGAGGGTGTCATCGAGGTCACGCTACTCGGCCAGAACGTCAATGCCTACGGTGTGGAGTTCGGTGAACCGCAGGCTTTCGCCGATCTACTTCGTGCGTGCGGCCAAGTCGAAGGTCTCGAGCGGGTGCGTTTCACCAGTCCGCATCCACGTGACTTTACCGACGAAGTAATCGCCGCGATGGCCGAGACGCCTAACGTCATGCCGCAGCTGCACATGCCACTTCAGTCGGGTTCAGACTCAGTGTTGCAGCGCATGCGTCGTTCCTACCGCAAGGATCGTTATCTGGGCATCATCGAGCGAGTGCGTGCAGCGATGCCGGACGCATCGATCACCACCGACATCATTGTCGGCTTCCCGGGCGAGACCGAGGCTGATCTCGAAGAAACGCTCGACGTCATTCGTGAGGCGCGCTTTAGCAATGCCTTCACGTTTCAGTATTCCCAGCGCCCCGGCACTCCTGCCGCCACCATGCCCGATCAAGTTCCGGCGGAAGTCGTGGGCGATCGATATAAGCGTCTACTCGCGGTGGCGGAAGAGGTTGCCTGGGCGGAGAGTCGTCTTCAGGTGGGCCGCACGGTCGAAGTTCTCATTGCCGAAGGCGAGGGCCGCAAGGACGAGCACACCCACCGTCTCTCAGGTCGAGCAGCGGACAACCGACTCGTGCACGTGGCAGCGGTGGACGTGCGTCCCGGTGACATGGTGACGGCGCGCGTGACATATGCCGCGCCCCATCATCTCGTGGCCGACGAGGTTGTCGGTGCGCTCCCAACCCGTGCGGGAGATGCGTGGGAGGCCCGTCAGACAAACCCGTCGACCTCCGGTGTGCTGCTCGGAATGCCCGTCATTGGTGTTCGCTCTTGATCGTCGCTGTCGTGGGCCCCACGGCCTCAGGCAAGTCGGCACTCGCGATCGAGCTCGCTGAGCGGCTCAATGGCGAGGTGATAAATGCCGATGCAATGCAGATCTACCGTGGCATGGATATTGGCACCGGCAAGCCCACTCTCGCCCAGCGTGCGACAGTCCCACATTACGTATTCGACGTGTGGCCCGTGGGGCACCCTGTGAGCGTTGCCGAATACCAGCAGGTTGCCCGAGTGGCGCTCGATGATGTTCTCAGTCGTGGCCGCACCGCCATTGTGGTCGGCGGGTCGTGGCTGTACGTCCGAGCATTGTTGGATGAACTGAATTTCCCAGGCACTGACGCGAAGGTTCGGGCTCGTTGGGAGCAGCGGCTCTACAGCGAAGGTGCGGAGGCTCTGCACGTCGAACTCGCACAGCGTGATCCTGCTGCAGCGATAGCGATCTTGCCGTCGAATGGTCGTCGCATTGTGCGCGCACTCGAAGTTATCGAGATCACCGGGCAGCCGTTCACTGCGAATCTGCCGCGGGAGTCCACCCGCTATCCGGCGACATATGTCGGGCTCGATATCCCGCGCGATGTACTCGACGAACGCATCGCCGATCGAGTCGCTGCGATGTGGGCTTCTGGATGGGTAGCCGAGGTCAAAGATCTCCCCGAGCTCGCAACATCTCCAACCGCCGTCATGGCGTTGGGCTATCCGCAAGTTCTCGCATTTCTTGCTGGTGAAATCGATGAGCAAACGGCTCGCGACGAGACTGTGCGCCTCACGCGCAAGTTTGCCCGTCGGCAGGATCGCTTCTTCCGTCGCGACGAGCGAGTGCAGTGGCTCGCATACGACGCACCCGATCTACTCGATCAGGCTTTGTCGATCTGCACGTAATACTCAGTGCCGAGAAGTGCCGTAAATACTGGCCTTGGCAGTCTCCGGAGTACTCCAAGAGTGCGTGTTGAGCCATCGGCTGTCGACTGAGAGGCGTGTGCCGTGAGACTCGCGCGCTTCTGTGCGAGGTAGGGGCGCACGTCGACACGATGAGTGATCTGCGCACGCGGAGTCCAAGCCCGCGCAAACTCATCAGCCACTGAAGCCGGAGCAATGCGAGTGCGGGCGGCCCACCGGCCGATCGCGGCTATTGGTTCGCGAGGCAGTGTTGCTTCG
>CAFBMR010000035.1_pt1 | contig 16405 bp, 20 predicted proteins | sample 7269021 | NCBI WGS metagenome assembly CAFBMR01 (sample SAMEA6814071, study PRJEB35770) | uncultured Actinomycetes bacterium | biome: Freshwater; feature: Freshwater reservoir; material: water | place: Czech Republic | collected 2017-05-23 | depth 30m m
GACAGGCGGCTTGAGTGGCGAACGACTACTACGCACTTCTCGGCGTTGCGCGCAACGCGACACCCGAGGAGATCAAGCGTGCCTATCGCCAACTTGCCCGCGAGTTGCACCCTGACGTCAACCCAGACCCGGCCGCTCAAGAGCGCTTCAAGAGTGTGACGGCTGCCTACGAGGTGCTCAGCGACCCAGAGAAGCGACAGATGTTCGACCTCGGCCATGATCCGCTGCGTTCGGGCGGCGGAGGGGGTGGCCAGAGCGCTGGTTTTGATTTCAGCGACATCATGGATGCGTTCTTTGGCGGAGGTCAGACGCGCGGACCGCGCCCGCGCATGTCACGCGGCCAAGACGCCCTGATCCGTATGCAAATGCAATTTCGAGACGCCGTCTTCGGCACCACTCGTGATATTCAGGTCGAGACCGCAGTGACCTGCAGTGTGTGTACGGGTGCAGGCACAGCGGCTGGCAGCTCCGTTGAGACCTGCCCCATGTGCCGTGGCAATGGTGAGATCCAAAGCGTGCAGAGATCCTTCCTCGGACAGGTCATGACCTCGCGTCCATGCCCGCAATGTCGTGGCTTCGGCACCAACATTCCGCACCCCTGCCCGGAGTGTGTCGGTGACGGGCGCGTACGCACTCGCAAATCACTGACCGTAAAGATCCCAGCGGGCGTCGACACCGGCACGCGGATTCAGCTCACCGGTCAGGGCGAAGTGGGTTCGGGCGGCGGCCCGGCGGCTGACATTTACATTGAACTTGTGGTGCAAGACGATCCCGTCTTCGAACGACGCGGCGATGATCTGCATCGCACTCTCGTCGTGCCGATGACGGCTGCTGCCCTGGGTGCGAGCATCGATCTGGAGACACTCGACGGCTCCGAGCCATTCGAGGTGCGAGCAGGCACGCAGCCTGGTCAGGTATTCACGATCCGCGGCAAGGGCGTCCCACATCTGCGCGGACATGGCCGTGGTGATCTACACATCCACCTTGACGTTCGCACTCCGATTCGTCTCGATGCTCGACAGGAAGAGTTGTTGCGCGAACTCGCGGCAATTCGTGACGAGGAGAACCCCAGTGGCCAGGGAGATGCCACAGATTCGAATGGTGGACTCTTCTCGCGCCTACGCGACGCCTTTAGCGGACGCTGAGTGGCTGCGCCTGTCTTCGTCGCCGATCCGGGAGTGCTCGACGCGCGCCCCCATCGACTTGTTCTTTCAGGCAACGAGGGCCGGCACGCAGTGTCAGTCGTGCGACTGAGTCCCGGTGAACTTGTCGATGTTGTCGACGGTGCGGGAGTGAGAGCGCACGCTGTTGTCGTCGCTGCTCGCAAGCCCGATGTACTCGAAGTAGAGATTCGTTCGTACGACGTTGATCCAGAACCGCATCCCCGCATCACGGTCGTGCAGGCGTTGCCAAAGAGTGATCGCTCGGAGCGCACCATCGAGGTGCTGACGGAAGTGGGCGTTGATCGCATCGTGCCGTGGTCGGCATCGCGATGTGTGACGCAGTGGAAGGACGCTAAGGGGCGCGATAAGTGGGTAGCCACCGCTCGTGAGTCTGCCAAGCAGTCCCGTCGGTCGCGGTTCCCCGAGATCGGTGCCCTCGCCAGCACAAAGGCAGTTCTGCAACTCATCGCTGAGAGTTCATGTGTTCTCGTCCTCCATGAGTCTGGGTCTGTCGCCCTCGCCGACATCGACATCCCGCAGGTGGGTGACATCGCGCTTGTTGTAGGCCCTGAAGGTGGCATCTCGCCAGAGGAGCTTGAGGCGATGGTGGCTGCTGGCGGCGTACCTACTCGCATGGGTCCGACTGTTCTTCGTACGTCAACCGCGGGTGCCGTAGCCGCAGGCGTGGTCCTGGCCCGTAGCGGTCGGTGGCAGGATCTGACCTCATGAGTTGCCTTTTCTGTCGCATCGCCACGGGCGAGATCCCGGCCGACATCGTCTGGCAGGACGACGCCGTCATCGCGTTTCGCGACATTGCCCCGCAGGCGCCGACGCACATCCTCCTGGTCACACGCGATCACCACGTCACGGTGGGCGAACTGGCCACCGCCGACCCCGCGCTGGCCGCCACCTTGATGTCCGCCGTGGCTGCCGTGGCTACCCAAGAGGGGCTGAGCGATTATCGCCTCGTATTCAACAGCGGGGCTGAAGCTGGGCAGTCGGTCTTCCATGTCCATGGTCATCTTCTCGCGGGCCGGCCACTTTCGTGGCCGCCCGGATAGACTGCCCCACATATGACAGCCAGCGCCGAGATTCACGCCACGATCGTCGTGCCCGCATCGCAGCCGATGGTCGCTTTGTTGGGATCCAATGACGAGTTCCTTCGCATTATCGAAGGTGCATTTCCCGGAGCCGACATTCTCGCGCGCGGCAACGAGTTGCGCCTGAGCGGCGACGCTGCCTCAGTCAGCATGGTCGAGCTGCTCTTCGCAGAGATGCTTGCAGTTTTGCGCACCAGTCAGCAATTGACGGTCGAGTCGGTTGAGCGCAGCATTGCGCTCCTTCGTACGGGAGCGCGTCCCAGTGACGTACTCAACTCCAACATCCTCTCTTCTCGCGGTCGCACGATCCGAGCCAAGACTCTCAATCAAAAGCGCTATGTCGATGCCATCGACACCCACACGATCACCTTTGGCATTGGCCCCGCGGGCACCGGCAAGACCTACCTTGCGGTCGCGATGGCTGTTCAAGCACTTCAGAGCAAGCGCATCTCGCGAATCGTCCTCACTCGCCCCGCAGTCGAGGCAGGTGAGCGGCTCGGCTTCTTGCCCGGCACGCTCAGCGAGAAGATTGATCCGTACTTGCGTCCTTTGTATGACGCTTTGCACGACATGCTCGACCGCGACTCGATCCCGCGACTGATGACATCTGGGGTCATCGAAGTCGCTCCGCTTGCCTATATGCGCGGTCGCACACTAAATGACGCGTTCATCATTCTCGATGAGGCACAAAATACGACCGCTGAGCAGATGAAAATGTTCCTCACCCGCCTCGGCTTCGGATCCACGATGGTGGTGACAGGCGACGTGACTCAGGTTGACCTACCGGGCGGCACCACGAGCGGTTTGCGGGTCGTGCAAGAGATTCTGGAAGATGTCGATGATGTGGCCTTCTGTCGTCTCGAATCCCAAGACGTAGTCAGACACAAACTCGTGGGTCGCATCGTCGAGGCCTATGGTCGTTATGACGAGCTCAACCCGCGGCGGGTGTGAATTGACCGTCGAAATCGACAACTCCAGTGGCGACTCCGTCGATATTTATGCTTTGCAGGCGCAGGCAGAGTTTCTGATCGCGGCCCTGAGTCTTCATCCGGAGTGCGAACTGTCCATTGCGATAGTTGACGTGGAGCGCATGACAGAGCTACACGTCGAATGGATGGACGAGCCCGGACCTACCGATGTCTTGAGTTTCCCGATGGACGAACTCATCGAAGGCGAAGCAGAGCCAGGCGTCCTCGGCGACATCGTGCTGTGCCCCGTTGTGGTTGCAGATCAGGCACAAACGGCCGGTCACTCCGTGCAAGCCGAATTTGAGCTCCTGCTCACCCACGGCATGCTCCACCTGCTCGGTCACGATCATGCCGACAAAGAGGAACATCGGGTGATGTTCGCCCGTCAGGATCAACTATTAGCGGCTTGGCGTGAGGGCCGATGACGAGCGCATTGTGGTGGCTCTTGCTGCTTGCAGTCGTTCTTGTCTTGCTCGCGGGCCTTCTGGTGAGTGCTGAGACCGCCCTGCAGCGGGTGTCTCAAGCCCGTGTCGAGGAGATGCAGCGCGACGAGGTGCGCGGAGCAAGTCGCCTGCTTGTCGTCCTGGGTGACCGAGCGCGCTATATCAACGTACTTCTCTTCTTGTCCACGCTCGCTTCGGTGTCCGCCACTGTCGTGCTAACCATCGTGATGCTCCGACTAATCTCGGCGTCCGAGTGGCTCCCGACCGTCCTTGCGATTCTCATCATGGTGGTGGTCTCCTATGTCGCCATTGGCGTCGCACCTCGCACCTTGGGCCGGCAACACGCAGAGCGCATTGCGCTTCGTGCCGCTGGCCCTGCTCGGTTTATGGCCCGCATCCTCGGTCCACTCACCACGTTGCTCATCATGTTAGGCAATGCGCTCACGCCAGGCAAGGGCTATCGGGAAGGGCCGTTCGAGACTCAACTCGAGTTGCGCGAGCTCGTAGATTTGGCTGAAGCTGACTCCGTCATTGAAGATGACGAGCGTCAGATGATCCAGTCCGTCTTCGAACTTGGCGAGACCATCGCGCGCGAGGTGATGGTGCCGCGGACAGAGATGATCTTTATCGATCGCGATCGCAATCTCCGCCAAGCGCTGAGTCTTGGGCTTCGTTCCGGTTATTCCCGCATGCCTGTTATCGGGGAGAACCACGACGACATTGTCGGGGTTGTCTATCTCAAGGACGTGATGAACCGCGTCTTTGATGAGCGCGATGCCGAGCAAGCCGAGACCGTCGCGTCAATAATGCGTCCCGCTGTTTTCGTGCCTGACACCAAGCAGGTGGACGAGCTTCTGCGCGAAATGCAGGCAGCGCGCGTGCATCTCGTGATCGTTGTCGACGAATATGGCGGCACCGCTGGGCTGGTGACAATCGAAGACATCCTTGAGGAGATCGTCGGAGAGATCGCCGACGAGCACGACACTGCTGCCCCCGAGGTGACGGAGATTTCCGAGGGCGCATTCAGAGTGAGTTCGCGCATGGATGTTGATGATTTCGCCGAACTCGTGGACATTGACGTTGTCGGCGTCGATGAAGGCGTGGAGACAGTCCTAGGTCTCATGGCGAAGCGCCTGGGTCGCGTGCCCATCCCAGGCGCGCGCGTGGAGGTCGAAGGCTGGCTTCTGGTCGCTGAGCATGGCGCCGGACGCCGCAACCGCATCGCAACCGTACTTGCCACTCGGATCCCACAGGAGGTCGTCAATGACTGAACTCAGCGCTGAGGATGCGAAGTTGGTGACTCTGGCTCGGGGCTCCCGTGCCCGGATCTCGGCAGCAGCTGGAGCGGCCGTACGTGATGAGGTAGGTCGCTCGTACACCGCTGCCGACGTCACGCTGGCAACCGGACTCGTCCCTGCCCTTACCTTGGCCGTCGCTTCTGCTGTGGCCGCAGGTGCGAAGTCGCTTGAGGCTGCGGTCTATCTCGGGAATGGCGAACCAGATGATGCTGTTCTCGGTGGTCTTGGCAACGTTCGCCTGCTCACGTGCGCAGTCGATGGCACAGTGCGCAGCGATCGGCACGTGAATGGCTGAATACCGCTCTGGCTTCGCATGCTTGGTAGGTCGTCCCAACGCCGGCAAGTCCACCTTGCTCAACGCGCTAGTCGGATCCTCGGTTGCGATCACGTCCAACCGTCCGCAGACAACCCGACATGCGATCCGCGGAATCATCAGCCGACCCGACGGTCAACTCATCGTCGTCGACACGCCTGGTCTGCATCGACCACGCACCACTTTGGGGGAGCGCCTCAACGACATCGTGCGCTCCACCTGGGCCGAAGTGGACGTCATCGCTTTGTGCATCGCGGCTGACGCGCCGATTGGTCCGGGTGACCGGTTTATGGTCGAAGAACTGAAAACCAATCGTCGCCCACGAATCGCCCTGATCACCAAGGCAGACCTCGTGCCCCCGAAGGTCATGATCGAACGCCTGACCGAGATCTCCGAGCTTGCCACCACTCTGGGCTTTGAATGGGCCGAGATTGCCCCGGTGAGTGCGCTGTCGGGATTCCAAGTCGATCTCGTACGCGATCTATTCCTCTCCCACCTGCCCGAAGGCCCGCGGCTCTATCCCGACGACGAAGTAACCGACGAGCCCGAACTCATTCTCGTCGCCGAACTCATCCGCGAAGCTGCCCTCGAAGGGCTTGATGATGAGTTGCCGCACTCCCTTGCCGTCGTTGTCGAAGAGATGACCCTGCGCGCCGATCGCTCCGAAGATCGACCACTCCTGGACATCTACGCCCAAGTATTCGTGGAGCGCGATTCGCAGAAGTCGATCATCATCGGCAAAGGTGGGGAGGGGCTCAAGCGCATCGGCACGCAAGCGCGTCGCCGCATCGAAGCCCTACTCGGCACCCCGGTCTATTTGGATCTGCGCGTGAAGGTCGCCAAAAATTGGCAGCGAGACCCCAAGCAATTACGCCGCCTCGGTTTTTAACGTCTAGGCGCTGAAGCACTTCTGGAGGGGACGTAAAGGCCGAAGGACTAAATCCTGTTAAGGATTTACGTCCGGCAGACCCAAGTCCCCGGAAGAAGTGAGGCAGCGCCGTCATGTCGTGTGCGGTGAGAAACACAAAGGCGCTATTCAAAAATTTTTTAAAAAATGTGTGTTGAAATACTTGCAATTGTCAGTACCCCGTTATAGGTTTTGACTATCAACTTCGAGTAACCGACCTTATGTAGTTCTTGCACTTAAGTGTTCGTATCGAAGACTGATTGCGGTAGAGCAGGCATAGGCCCTGACATTCCTGTCGGACTTTTCACAAAGGCCTGCTCATGTCTGTTTCTCCTGCTGCATCCGTGGCGCCGAGCTCTGTGCTCGTGTTGCGTGAGCGTGTGCATGCGCGGGGTGGACTCATTCTGGAGGCCGAGATTGACCTGCTGAGGGCGCAGGGTCCTGGTGGTGCGGTGGGTTACGTGCTTGAGGGTGTCCTTGGTGATCACCCTGACTTGAGTGCCGCGTTGAGGCTGCAACTGGTGCAGCTGTGGCAACGTCAAGGTTCGTTGGTCGAGGCGCATGAGTTGGCCCAGACGCAGGCGTTCGAGGCCCAGGCACTCTCGGATTCACCGCGAGATGCCTTTGACGCTGCGCGAGGGAGCATCGCAGCCGAACTCGGCCTGATGACCGGGTCGGGTGCAGGCTTCGCCCACAGCCGCTTGGAGGCCGCTCGACTGGTGCACCCCTCGGGCCTACTGGCCGAGACACATCAGTGTCTGTTGCGTGGGTGGATCACTTCATCCACAGCTCGGATGCTGGCCGATGCGGCTGGTGACCTCATTGATGGTCTTGGGAGCAAGGCGACTCTGGAGCAGATGAAGGCCGTCGCGGAGCAACTGCAGGCGAGAGTTCTCATCGCGTCGATCAAGGGCATCGACCCTTCGACAGGCGTCGGCATCCCGCGTGCATATTCCAGTGCCCGTGACGCGATCAACCGGGCAGTCAACCGGATAGATCCAGATCGGGCCGCTCGCCGCAAGGCCCGCGCTCACCACGAACGAGGTGTGTTCTTCAAGCCGCTACCCGATGAGGGTCTAGCGATCATCACGGCCACTTTGCCGATCGCAGACGCCACCGAGATGTTTGAGCACCTCAGCGATTTGGCGCAGGCTCTGCACGACGAGACTCCAGACGGCCCAACAGTTGCCCAACTTCGTGCCGACATCCTCGTGTCGGCCGTCTGTCGTGCTGTCGACCTACTTCGCGACGGCAAGCCCCTACCCGCGCGGCCCACATGGCGCGTCGGGCTTGTCATGGATCTCGCCACACTCATGGCACTTCGCGAAGGCAAGAGCGAACTCCCCGGCATCGGCGAGATTGACCCCGAATTGGCCCGCATCCTCGCCGAAGACGCGCAATGGCAGACCTTCATTCACTCGCCACTCACTGGTGAAATCCTCGACCAAGGGTCCGCGACCTATCGGCCAAGCGAAAAACTGCGCAATTTCATCCGGGTTCGAGATCCGCACTGCACATTTCCCGGATGTCGAAAGCGAAGTCATCGATGTCAGCTTGACCACATCACGCCATTCCCCACAGGTCCTACAACGCGGGCGAACTTGCACCCGTTATGTCAACATCACCACAATCTCAAGACTCACGCCCAGTGGCAGGCCGAGCGAGATCCCGATTCCGGCACGACTACGTGGACGTCACCGCATGGAGTCGTGGCGACCGCAGACGATCCGCCGCCCTTCTAGGCTGATTCGTCAGACTTTTTGGGTTTCTTCTGTGGATCGCCGAATCCGCCCGAGGCACTTCGCTCAGCAAGATCAGGTGCGAGTTCATAGCGATGGACGTACGTCTCGATAATCGCCAACACGATGGCGACTAAGGGGATGCCGATGAGCGCACCAATGGGCCCAAAGAATGCTGCGCCGATGAAGACCGCAGCCAGCGCAACACCCGAATGCACGTTCATAGTGGCGTGCGAAATCTTCGGAGTGAAAATGTAGTTCTCGAGCTGCTGGTAGATCGTGGCGAAGATGACGATCCATACGACGTCCAATGGATCGTTGAAGGCCGCAAAAATGGCCGGCAAAATAATGCCGATGTAGGTGCCGATAGTGGGGATGAACTGACCGACTATGCCAGCGAAGATGCCCATGGGCAGCCAGTACGGCACACCGATGGCCGCGAAGAAAATGCAGTGGAAGAAGGCCGAAAGTGTGGCCAGCGCAAGTTTGGAGATGACGAAGCCGCCCGCCTTCTTCACCGAGATATCCCAGACGGTGATGAAGACGCGCTGCTTGTCGGGCGGCAACCAGCCAGCGAGGGTGCGCTTGATGCGCGGTGAGTCAGCGCTGAGATAGAACGAGAAGACAACGACGGTCAAGAGCTCAAAGGCAAAGCCGAACGCACCCGACACAATCCCGAGGAAGCCACCAGCCCAGGTCTGCGCCCATTGGGCGATCTGTTGCGGGGTGAGATTGAGAAGTTCATTGAGCTGGGTGGGATCGAATTTTGTCTTGAAGACATCGTTGATCCAGGTGATGACCTGCGCAATGAAGTCCGGGAGGCTCTGAATCAACATGGTGATCTGGCTGACCATGAGTTGGCCGAAGATGCCGATGAATGCCAGCGCGAGGAGCCCGACTACTCCAAGGACGATTGAAGTGGCCAAGCCGCGCCGCATTCCTTTGGCAGCCAGCCACGTCACGATCGGGTCAAAGGAGATTGCGATGAGCCACGCCAGGAGGATCAAGAACGCGAAGTGCGCGAGTGCCTCCCAGGAGTACATGAACAACTGGAACAGGACGATCCCGAAGAAGATCAACACCAGCGACCGGCGTAGCCACCTCGGGTGGAACCCGATCAGGGTGACCTTCTCAGAGATCGGCTGGTCGTCAGGAGCGTCCGGGAGCTCAGGCTTGGGAGATGACGTGTCCACGACGGCAGGCTACCGTCCGCGCACCCTCAGGGGGTCCACAATGGAGCCGTGCCGGTGTATCGCGACGAAGCAATCGTGTTGCGCGTCCACAAACTCGGCGAGGCCGATCGCATCGTGACGTTCCTGACCCGAGGCCATGGTCGGGTGCGAGCCGTGGCCAAGGGCGTACGCCGAACCACGAGCCGATTTGGTGCCCGCTTAGAGCCGTTCAGTCACGTGGACATTCAATTTCACGTCGGCCGCAATCTCGACACGGTCACTCAGGTGGAGGCGCTGGAGTCCCACGGACCGTCGTTAAGTTCGGACTACCCGCGCTGGACCTCAGGAAGCGCGATGCTCGAGACCGCCGAGCGGATGACTCCCGTTGAGCGCGAACCTGCGCAGCAGCAGTTCCTCCTACTTGTGGGGGGCCTGCGGGCATTGGTGGCGAACGAGCATGCGCCCTCACTCGTTCTCGATGCCTACCTGCTTCGCTCCCTCGCCGTCGCCGGTTGGTCCCCGTCCTTTGATGCCTGCGCGAAATGCGGCGAGATCGGCCCGCACCGGGCGTTCTCGATCACTGGGGGAGGAGCGCTGTGTACTGAGTGCCGACTCCCGGGATCCGCGTCACCCGGAGCGGAGACGCTTACGTTGCTGGGAGCCTTGCTGTCGGGCGACTGGGCGGCCGCTGATGCGAGTGATGAGCGCAATCGTCGAGAGGGGAGCGGCCTCGTGGCGGCCTTTCTCACGTGGCATCTCGAGCGAGGACTCCGGTCACTTCCGCTAGTAGAGCGGTCCTGATGTGAGGATGGGTCCATGAGTCGCCCCGTGGCCGCCCCTACGCCGCACCCCAGTGGTGCGCGGCCACCGAAACTTGAGGTCGTCCCTAAACACGTGGCCCTCGTGATGGACGGCAATGGCCGCTGGGCAAAACAGCGTGACTTGCCGCGTACGGCCGGGCACGAAGCGGGGGAAGCATCCCTTCTTGACTGTGTTCACGGAGCGATCGAAATCGGCGTGAAGCACTTATCTGCTTATGCCTTCTCGACTGAAAACTGGCGTCGGTCGCCCGATGAGGTGAAGTTCCTGATGGGCTTCAATCGCGATGTCATTCGCCGTCGGCGTGATGAGATGAATGACTTGGGCGTACGCGTGCGCTGGTCGGGTCGTAGTCGTCGCCTGTGGCGCAGTGTCATCTCAGAGTTGCAAGAAGCAGAAGAACTCACTAAATCCAACTCCACTCTGACGTTGACAATGTGTGTCAACTACGGCGGTCGTGCTGAGATCGCCGACGCCGCCGCAGCCATTGCCCGAGATGTTGCTGAGGGGCGACTCAATCCCGATCGCGTAGGCGAGCGCACGATTGCGCGCTATCTGTACGAGCCCAACATGCCCGATGTCGATCTCTTTATCCGATCGTCGGGGGAGCAGCGCACGAGCAACTTCCTGCTCTGGGAGTCGGCCTACGCAGAGATGGTGTTTGTCGACACGCTCTGGCCCGATTTTGATCGACGCAATCTCTGGGCTGCCTGTGAGACGTACGCATCTCGCGATCGGCGCTATGGCGGCGCGAGGTGAGTGAGCAGGTCAAGCAGCGATATCGACCTGGCTCGTTGGAGATCCTTGCAGTTTTGCTTGTCGTTGTTGTTGTTGCGCAGCGTTGGATTCTGAGCGCCTTTAGCAATCCTGCTCTACAAACGGCCTCGACCATTTTCGTCGCTATCGTCGTCCAAGCTTTGCCGTTCCTTGTGCTGGGTGTGCTGCTGTCTGGTGCGATTGCGGCTTTCGTTCCCACGAGTTTCTGGCAGCGGGCACTGCCCAAGAACCGCGCCCTTGCGGTGCCGATTGCTGGCGCTGCTGGATTTGTCCTCCCGGGGTGTGAATGTGCTTCGGTGCCGGTGGCGAGCAGCCTCATGGCGCGCGGAGTGACTCCAGCGGCAGCATTAGCGTTTTTGCTGTCTGCGCCCGCAATTAATCCGATCGTCATCGTGTCCACATTTGTGGCCTTTCCGGGCGTTCCCATGATGGCGGTAAGCCGACTCCTTGCGTCTTTCGTAACCGCCGTGCTGATGGGCTGGTTATGGCTGCGCTTCGGCAAGTCCAACTGGCTCAAGGTGGGTCCGCGCGAACATCTCATCGGGAGTTCGAAGTGGCATACGTTTCGGTTGACCATTTCGCACGACTTTCTGCACGCCGGTGGATTTCTCGTAATCGGAGGTCTCACGGCGGCTGCACTCAATGTGGCTGTTCCCAGTGATTGGCTGCAGGCGGTTGCTGATCGCCCAGTGATTGCTGTCGTCGGGCTCGCTCTTCTTGCAGTCGGACTATCGATTTGTTCCGAGGCCGATGCGTTCGTGGCGGCGAGCCTGACTCAGTTTTCACTCACCGCACGTTTGGCTTTCCTCGTCGTGGGTCCCATGGTTGATATCAAGCTCATCTCACTCCAAACCGGATTCTTCGGACGTAAATTCGCCTGGCGCTTCTCACCAGCGACCTTCGTGGTGGCGGTCCTTGTCAGCGTTATCGTCGGATCGGTGTTGCTGAGATGAGACGCGACGTACAAGCCATCATTTTGGTCCTCATCGGCGGAGCCATTCTTCGTATCTCGCTGACCGATGTGTATCTCAACTACGTCAAGCAGAGCATGCAGCCCTATCTCGTCGCTTCAGGCTGCATTCTCGTGGCGTTGGGAGTCGTCGCGCTTATCGACGTATTTCGGAAGCAGAAAGATAGCGATGACGGTCATGGCCATCACGGTCCTCGATCAGCGTGGCTCTTACTACTCCCGGTCTTCGCCATCTTCCTGATCGCGCCACCTGCGCTCGGCGCGTACTCCGCGCAGCGCGACTCGACAAATGGGACCCAACCGTCGACAGCAGCTCCGCCGTTGCCGGCCGGAGATCCCGTCACGGTCATGGTGAGTTCGTTTGTGGCGCGAGCGGTGTGGGATGACGGGCAGACTCTTGCCGATCGCAACGTTGAAATGACGGGTTTTGTTACTCCCGACCCTGCGGGTGGCTGGTGGCTGACCCGGCTCGCGATCTCCTGTTGTGCGGCCGACGCGATTGTGTCGAAGATTAAGACTCTGGGCACGGCAGACCTGCCTGCCAACACATGGGTGACTGTGGTGGGTCATTGGGTGCCGGGAGGCGGGACGAAGACTGATTCGGCAGTGCCCCTAGTGGAGATTACTTCGCTCACCGAGGTCGGGCAGCCTAAAAATCCCTATGAATGACAGTTGACGCACAAGCCGAAAATCTCGAAGGTATGCGTCACGTCCACAAATCCATTCTTATGCGCAACCGCGTGGGCCCACTGCTCCACTTCGGGGTCTTCCACTTCGACCGTGGATCCGCAATTGCGGCACACCAGGTGGTGGTGATGGGAGTCGCTGCACTGCCGATACACGGACTCGCCGTCATCGCGCACGATGACATCGACCTCACCAAGTTCGGCGAGCGCCTGCAAAGTCCGATAGACCGTGGTGAGTCCCACCTGCTGGCCTTGGTGGCGTAGGAGATCGTGCAGTTGCTGAGCCGAGCGAAAATCGTCCACTTCTAAGAGTGCGGCGATTACGGCAGAACGCTGCTTAGTCGATCTCATCGTCGCGCCAATCTGCTGCGGCGTCGGGCGACGTAACCAGCGAGACCCGCCAACACGAAAATCGCTAACGCGATGAGCACGATGGTAGGTCCGGGAGGCACGTCCAAGTAGTACGACGAAGTTAGCCCCGCGGTAGTGCTGACTAGACCCAAAGCGACACCGATTACGGCAGTGACAGTGAAGGACCGCGTCAGTTGCTGCGCAGCCGCAATGGGAACGATCATGATGGCGCTGACCAAGAGCAGACCGACCGTACGCATGCCCACCACGACCGAGATCGCCGCCATGACCGTCAACAACGTGCTCATGAGGGTCGTCCGGATGCCTTGAACCTGCGCGAGCTCGGAGTCAAGTGACATGGCGAAGAGTTCGCGGCCGAAGATGGCGAGAACCACAAGCACCACCGTTGCGGCTACACCGAGCCCGATGAGGTCAGTCGCTGAGACGGTGGACAGGGATCCGAATAGGTACTGATTCAGGGATGTCGTCGCCTTGCCCCCGGCGAGCGAGGTAAGAAATACACCGCCCGCGATACCGCCGTAGAAGACCAACGCAAGCGCGAGGTCGCCTGCGGTGCGGCTTCGGGCGCGGATCACCTCAAGGAGGACCGCGCCTAGCGCAGCTACGACCAAGGCGGTAGGGATTGGTGCGCTGCCGACGAGGAACGCGAGGCCCACGCCCGTCAACGCCACATGGCCCATGCCATCGCCGAGCAGAGCAAGCCGGCGTTGCACCAGAAACACGCCGATGAGGGGAGCAATGACGCCCACGATGAGCGCAGCAACGAACGCTCGCTGCATGAAGTCGTACTGGAACAGACTCATGATGCGTCACCGCCTGCGGTGCCGAACAACGTGCTGGGAGGTTCGATGGGTCGCAAATCCTCGCTGTGGTGCACGCCGTGGTCATGTGCACGCGTGGGGCCAGGCGCTGGGCCGTCGTAGGAGACTCGACCGTGGTCGAGGATCACCACACGAGTCGCGAGATCTGTGAAGGTGCCCAGTTCGTGCGTGACCAGAATGACGGTGCCGCCTTGATCACGAATGAGGCGGAATGTCCCCGCGATCATTTCTTGATTTTCGCCGTCGACCCCCGCAGTTGGTTCGTCCAAGATAAAGACAGTGGCGCCTTTGGCGAGAGCTGACGCGATCAAGACTCGGCGCTGTTGGCCGCCAGAGAGCGTGTCAAGACGGTCGTTTCTGCGTTCCCAGAGTCCGACCTGCTCAAGAGCAGTGCGCACCGCCATCTTGCGAGCGCGGGACCACCATTGGAAACGGGTACGAGAAGAAATCGACGTGGTGGCCACTACCTCTGCGACCGATACCGGAACGGCGCCAGCGGAGAGAAGGCGTTGCGGGACGTACGCAATGTCGTTCCACTCACGGAACCGAGTAGCCGGGACGGAATCAATGGTGAGGTATCCGTGATCAAGCGGAGTCAAGGTCAGCAATGCCCGCATCAGCGTGGTTTTGCCTGAGCCGTTATCGCCGAGCACAGCGACGAATTCACCGCGGTTGATTGTGAGATCAACATCGTGCAAGACATGATTGCCGTCGTAGTCGACACAACCCTCTGTCAAAGAAAAGATCGGCCTCATGAGCAACTCTGCCCGGTGCGAATGGTCTGCAGATTTGCCTGCATGAGTGAGACATAGTCGGCAGAACTCCCGTTGACAATTCCTTCAATCGGATCCAACAGGGCCGTTGTTGCGCCCGTCTCTGCCGCAATGGTTTGAGCCACCTTGGGATCCACAAGTGCTTCGTAGTAAATCGTGGTGATTCCTTGTGTTGTGACGAGATCAGCGATCTCCGCAATACGAGCAGGTGATGGCTCGGTGTCGGGGGAGAGGCCAGCGATGCCCTCTTGGGTGAATCCGTACTGTGCGGCCAAGTAGGCGAACGCGTCGTGTGACACGACAAGTGTGTGCTGCGTACAGGAGCTAGTGCCGGCTTTCCATTCGGCATTGAGTGCATCCATCGCCGCACTGAAGGCCTGTTGGTGGGCAGCGACACCCGGTGTCGTAGCGAGACGCTCGGCGATCACTGCACCGATGGCCGTCATATTGAGCGGGTTGAGCCACACGTGTGGATCAGTGCCACCGGAAGGCCCGGGCAGTTCGACGATGTTGCGAGTGACGTCTAGAGCGTTGCTTCTGCCCTCAACAGCAGCGTCAAGCGCGGGCTGGAACCCGGGGATATAGAGCACGAGATCGGCATCAGCGACCTCCCCGGCCTGTTGTGGGGTGAGTTCGATGTCGTGGGGTTCCGCACCGGGGGGAGTCAGCACGCTGACGCTCGCCGCAGCGTCGCCCAAGACCTGCTGGGCGGCGTACTGAAGGGGATAGAAGGCCGCCACTATGCGCAGGGTCCCGGAGGGAGGTGTGGCGCCTTGGGAAGCACAGGAGGCCAAGGTGAACCCGAGTAGCGCAATCAGGATTATTCGGCGCATACCTGAATCGTGGGCTACATGAAAACGATTGTCAAGTGCAGAAAGCTACATGCGCCCCATGGCCTTGAATACCGCAAAGCCGGCGAGGATCACGACGATGAGGGAGCGCATCACCTTGCCGCTTCCTCCTAGGCGTGGCCACGAGAGCGCCGTGAGCCAAGCGAAGAAGAGTGCGAGCAGTCCCAGTAGGAGGGCGCCCAGCCAGGCTAAGGAGCCGGTCTGAATGAGGCCGAGAAGCAAGATGGCGCCGAGGCCAATGATCAGCAGCCAACGTGGGAAGCGCGTGAGGATGAAGATGAACGGAAGGCTCACTTTGTTTAGGCGGCGCCGAAAACCACTCTCACCGGGGGTTTCGAGTGCCCGCGTGGGGGCAGAGCGCATGTGTCCGGGGCCGCGCACACCGCTGGGCTTGCTGGCCTGGGGCTTGCCACTCTTCTTGGGCTCTTTCGCCATCTGTCCTCCGCGTCACTACCGTTGTCGAATGGTCCCATCTGATGTCCCTCTGTCCGCGCCCGGGCTGGTCGTGGTCTCCCGGCACCGCGTGGGTCTCGATGAGGCCAAGGCGGCACTGGCAGTTTTGGCCCGGCAGCCTGGCTGCCTCAGCGCCACGATCGCGCGATCGACCGATGACTATGACCTTCTCGTCATCGTGACCGAATGGGACGCAGTCAGGTCCTACCGCAAGGCATTGTCGTCGTACGAAGTAAAAATGGAGTCCGTCCAGCTGCTCGCGACAGCCTTCGACGAGACGACTGCATTTGAGGTGCTCTATCGCCAAGACGCTACTGGCGTCATAGAACGTGAAGGAGCACTCGTGGAGAAGCCCCAGCGCATTCCCGACTAGAATCTCCCAATGGCTGCTGATCGCGTGGACTCTGTCGTCAATCTCTGCAAGCGACGTGGATTTGTCTTCCCGTCCTCAGAGATCTACGGCGGCACGCGCTCGGCATGGGATTACGGCCCCCTCGGTGTTGAACTCAAGGAAAACATCCGCCGCCAGTGGTGGCAGACGGTTGTCCGCGGGCGCGACGATGTTGTGGGTCTGGACTCCTCGATCATTTTGGCCCCGCAGGTCTGGGAAGCCTCTGGCCATGTCGCCACATTCACCGACCCGCTGACTGAGTGCAAGAAGTGCCACAAGCGCTGGCGAGCAGATCAACTGCTCGACGCATACGAAGAAAAGCACGGAAAGCCTGCTGAAGGCCTTTCTGTCATCGTCTGCACCAACTGCGGAACGACTGGTGACTTCAC
>CAFBMR010000036.1_pt1 | contig 16352 bp, 11 predicted proteins | sample 7269021 | NCBI WGS metagenome assembly CAFBMR01 (sample SAMEA6814071, study PRJEB35770) | uncultured Actinomycetes bacterium | biome: Freshwater; feature: Freshwater reservoir; material: water | place: Czech Republic | collected 2017-05-23 | depth 30m m
ACCCATACCTTTGAAATCCCGTATTGCTCCGCTACGGCCGCATGAGAACGACCCGCCAACACTGCCTCCACGATAACCCTGTTTTTCGACATGGCTAAGGGTTAACGATGTCGTGGGACAGGGGTTAACTAAGTCGTGAAACACCACACTGTCCCCGCTACTTTTGTGAAGTCTCGAGACATCCTTATGGGATGTCCCGAGACTTCCTTATTTTCTGGGCCGTCTTTTGTATCCCTTGTGAACTCCGCTTCGTCGCGGGGGTCTGCTGCACGTTTAGGTGACACGCACGGTCACGCAGCCTGAGTGGCTGGTGTGGGCTCGTCGTGTGCGCGGTTCAAGTGCTTCCCAGCCCCCTGTGCGCCAGGTGGCGACGAGTTGGCTGACTCGGGGTTGGGAGATGCCGTAGAGGCGCGACCTCCGTTTGCGACTTCCCGGCTAGGACAGCTTCGACGATCACCCGTTGCTTGGACATGCCCAGAAGGCTGTCCGATGCCCGAATTGACCGTTATAACGATGTCTTGAGACATGCCATAAATATGTCCCCGAACAGGGCACTATCCCCGATACAACATGAAGAAGTTCGTCAGGATGTGGAGGAGATTCGCCGAGGGGCGAATCAACGGCATCAGGGCTCTGTGCGGTGCCTGTGGATGACGCTCCGTTTGAATGGTACTATCCGCGGTACCATTATCCATGCCTGCCATTCCGAAGATCGTCGACGCAATGCGCCGAAGTCCGAGGAGCGTCAGGTACGCGGACCTATTTAAGGTGTGCGAGCACTACTTCGGGCAGGCGCGTAGCAGCGCCTCGTCGCATGCGGTGTTCAAAACGCCTTGGGCTGGTGATCCGCGGGTGAACATTCAAAACGATCACGGCAAGGCCAAGGAGTATCAGGTGCGTCAGGTGGTGGCGGCGATCCGGAAACCGGAGGAGTCCAATGGCAACGAAGCGTAAAGCGGTGCCCTCGGCAGATCACTACACCTATCGGCTGGCGTGGTCGGCCAAGGAAGCGGAGTTCATTGCAACCGTCATTGAGTTCCCGTCGCTTTCCTGGATCGCGGATTCACGCGAACGTGCACTGACTGGGCTTACTTCCATGGTCGAAGAGGTCCTGACAGACATGCTTGCCGAGGGTGAAGCGATTCCGGAGCCGTGGGCTGAGCGAACCTTTTCGGGCAAGTTCAACCTCCGTCTGGGGCCTGACCTGCATAAGAAAGTGGCGCTGGAAGCGGCTGAACGCCATGAGTCAATGAACACATACGTGATGAAGCAATTAGGCCTAGTTGAGGCATGACGATCGCAGCGATGTGCGATGTGCTACGACTAGAAGAAGGAGGATCACCTAGGGTCGCCACAATGGTGACGGCGATGAACCCGCACGAGCGCATCTCGATGCTGGCCGGCATTCGAGCTGGTGCACCGGCCGAGATATACGAGGGCACTCTTATGCTGGCTGGCTCAGTGCTCGAGCCCGCCGAGATGCGCGCACTTGAGGCCGCACTTCTTGCAACTAACAGCTGAGTCAGGCACATGGCCGATTCGACTATGGCGTGGGAGCAGAAGGCTCAGGAGACAGAGCCGACCGAGGCCGATGCATCCCCGAGCCTCCGGCCGACGAGAACCAAGACACCCTTCCCTGGTTCTTCCTCCGTATCGAGGCTCACACCCTGCAATCGGTCAGTGGTGAATGTCGCCAATGTCTGAGCGTCAAGGCTCCCACCGTGCAGATGTAGTGACAGATGATCTTCATCGGCCAGGGTCATCGCTCGAACGGTCACCGAATCAGCCGAACCGATTGCCTCCTCGAGGGCTTTCACGAGTGCCGAGGGAAGTGGGCTGGAGTCCGAACTGCTGATGAGCGTGCCCACTTGAGCGGGGATCGACTTGCTGAAGGCCGTATTGCACAGCCGCGCGGCCACTCGTGCGAACTCGCCGCTGGCCACCGGGTCAACCTGGATGGTGGCGCGGATCAGCCCTTCGAGGCAGGCCAACTCATGTCGAACGGCGTCATCGAGATCTGCACCGTCAGCAATACGAGCGATGATCGATTCTGATTGAGCCACGCACGCAGAAAGTTGGCTCTCGATCAACGATGCCGCATTCGCGCGCACGACTGCTGTGTTCATCGCCTCGCGCTGAAGCAAGAGTTCATCCTGCGCTCGACGGAACCTTTTCGTTGCGATCGAGGAGACAACCACGACAACGGGCACGATCACCAGGCAATTCACCAAGCCAATGAGCAACGGCTGTCGCTGATCAGGAGCAGTGTGTGCTGTCAGTGCCACCATTCCAACAGCCCAGAACGTAAGGCCTGCAATGAACTGCCAACGCCTGCACCACAGGGCAATGGCGATCAGCGCGTAGCCTGAGGTGACCATCCCGGGGGCCACTGCTTGCATCGCAGCGCCGGTGGGCACCGCCAGACTCGCGAGCCAAGGGGTCGCCGCGAGGAACAGCAGCGGCCAGGTTGCATTCAGAAGGCTGGGACGCTTGCCGCGCACAATTACCACTGCGCCCATCACGATTGCAGCAATCACTAGAGCGACGATGAGGATGCTCAAGATTCCGCTCGGCAGACCAATCACGTTGAAGGCAATACCGACGGCACCGGTAGCGAGGAGAGGTGCGGCCAGAAGCGTGCGCCCCTGGGAGAAGCCGTCATCGACGATGCTCGAGGTGGTGTGAGCGGAGGCGGAAGGCATCGTCAGGGTGACCAGCGTGTGCCCGGGCTCGCTTGTGAACGACCAGGTGCCGTCGACCTCGGCGAGGCCTTGTTCGATGACAGATGTCCAGCCGAGACCTGGGAGTGCGTCCTCGGCGATGCCCTTCCCGTTGTCGGTGACGTGAATGCGGACGATGTCACCGAGATGTTCGCCTGCGACTTTCACCTCCGTCGCCCCACCGTGCAGAACGGCATTCAGTGCGCATTCGACGATGGCAGCTCTGCCTGCAGCGCGCGTGGCGTCTGTCACGGGCAGGTCGATGACAGATGTGTCGAGCTGCACGATTCCTGAGGCGATGCGAGCAGCGGTTGCCACTCGCACGCTGTGCTCCAGGTCTTCGCCCGATCCGTCAAACGCAAATGGCTCCGAAGTCGCGATGAGTGTGCGAAGCCCCTCGCGATCGGGGGTGGGCGCCTGAATCAAGTAGCGCAGCGTGCTGAGGAGGCGTTCATGAACTGTGACTGCTGCCGCCCGAAGGGCTTTCGTGCGCTCCTGCTTTTCGCGCTCGGCCTGGATTCGTTCTGCGAGTCGAGCTCGCGAAGCGTCTTCCAAACGTGCTCGACGCATGAGCACATTCCAGGCGAGCCAGAGCACAAACGCGGTGACGTCAAGCGAGAGAAGTGCGATGCGTCCATCTGCGACGAGGAGCGCACCGGGTACGACATTGCCAGGTCGCAGTGACCAGGAGACGGCGAGAGCGACAGTGCTGCCGACAATTGCGGCGATGCCCCAGGCAGGCGAGCAGAGGAGAACCAGGGCAAAGGCAACGTGGCCGGCAGAGGTGGAGACCGCAATCCACTGCGCTTCGCTCGCTGCCCCGCCGTTGACGAGTGTCGCGATCACCAGAAGCAGTGGACCGCCCATCACGAACCAGAGGCCAACTGCCCGACGTGACAGAACCCAGCCCAGAACGATGGCTATGGCAGAAGCGAGCAAGGCGAAACGATCGAAACCAGAGAGAACACGCCAGCGAAGGGCACCCACCAACGCTGCGAATAGCCAAGCCTCGGAGAGTAGGAGGAGTAGTAGCCAACGCCTGGTGTCTTGCAGGCCAGCGACGCGCGAGCCAATAAGGCTGCGCTCGGCCACGCTAGGGGACGAGGCCTTCATCGCGTGCCTTGCGGTAGAGATCAGTCTTACTCGGGATCGCGGTGCCCACCTTCAAGTACTTTTCGCGAACACGCTTGATGTACTCCTGGGCGGTGGCGGGCTTGACGTCCATCCGCCGGGCAACTGCATCGATCGTCAGCCCTGATGCATAGAGCACCATTGCCGTGCGCTCCCGCTCGGTGAGCGGAACGCTGACGGTTTCGTCTTCAGCCAAGATCGCCGCGACGTCAGGCGAAGTGGAGGGTTCGCCTTCTAGGGTCAGCATGAAGGCGCTGGCGAAATCCGCACTTTCCGACTGCTTGGAGACGAACCCGAGCGCACCCACGCGAAGTGATGCGCGCACTGTTGCGGGATTTGCGAGAGCGCTGACGATGAGCACCTTGCATCCGGCGTCCACGAGTTCAGATGTGTTGGTCACGGGGGAGCGGCTGTCGCCGAGATCGAGGTCGAGGATCACGCAGTCAATTGGCGAACGAGCATGTTCGACGAGTGCATCGGCGATGCTCGCGCCTTCGTAGGCGAACTCAGCATTCGGCGCGATTGCACTGATGCGGGCGCGCAGGGCATCACGAAAGAGCGGGTGATCTTCGATCACCGCTACCCGGATGGCGGCAGCCATGGCGGTCTCCTTCGCGTAGGTACACGAGTCTGCCGTGGAATACGTGGCGGTGCCTCGTCGGGTCGGAACTCGCGGGGGGCTTGTCATGAATCTGGGGACACCTTTGAGAGGTGGGTGAGGTGCTGACCGGCACTCTTGTCATGAAAGAGGGGACGTCCGTGAGCTTGGGGCATTCGTAGCCGCCACTTATCGTAGAAAGCACCATGGTGGTCCCTCCAGTTCGGTCCTCGTGCGCCTGCACGCTGGCGGAATGAGGCGGCCGTGCGACGCCTGCACCGAACTGTCCTGGGGGGCGGAACTGGGTTCGTCCTCGCCCTGGCTTCGGTGATCAATGGCCCTCTCGCTCAGGCGGTTGCTGCCACAGTGACGATCTCTCCTGCAAGCCCAACTGTGTCACCGGGGTCAACCCTCGATCTCACCGCGAGTGCCCCCATCGCCCAGGCGGGCTCGACCACGCAGCAGATCACCCAGGAGATTGATCCCACAAAGCTTCGACTCACGAGAGTTTCGGACATCACCTATCCGTCGGGGTGGACTCTGAGCTATTGCTCGGGGTTAGCGACTGACTGCGCTGTTGCCGCGAATTTCTCTGCCACGACTCCGGCCAATGCGGCTGCGTGGGCAGAAGTAAAGGCAGTGAAGGCGACGGGGACCGTCGACAGCCAAGGCGAGAATGCGGGTCGTCAGGTGGCGCAGGCCTCCGTGAGCGGGGGAGGAGTCGCACAAACACCCACAACCTTGCCTTCCAGCGGTCTCGGACTTGATGGATTCAAGGTGTTCTTTGATCCAGGGCGCACTCGAGTCTTCAACATTTACCACCACACATCCGGTGCCATCATGGATTGCTACGTGGTTCTCACCGGATCACGATGCGTCGGATTCCCTTTCAACTATGGCGGGGAGTCAGCCGAGTCGGCTCTCGGTGTAGTCGTGGGCTCGACCGCCTGGATCGGGGGCAATGGCGGTCTCTTCTGCGTTGACCTAGCAGCGGTGCTTGCCAACAGCGCCAACGCTGCTGGCGGCGGGAGCCCGTCGAAGTGCTTCTCGGGCGGCACCTCGGCTCTTGTTTCGCTTAAGGCATCCACCTGGTTTCAGTGGTTCACCGGCGGCACTCAACTCGGCCAGTCGGCTGAGACCAGGCTTTACGCGTTGGACTCGACCTCCACCGCGGCCATGGTCTACTGCATCGATACTGCAACTCGGTCAGCCTGCGGCACCCCCACGATCAACCCGAATCTGGTGGGCGCAGGAAATCAGAATGGCAACGACGGATCAAACATCTTCAAGTCCGGTGACTTGCTCTACGTCTCGATCGCCAACGGCAATGTCTCCCCGGTCACCGAACAAGTGACGTGCGTGAGGATCTCTTCGGGAGCGAAGTGCCCGGGCTGGACGTCCGATGACACCTACTCCTCGGCCTCGGGTCGAAAGGACGGAAAGTTCGTTCCTATCCCCGCAGCTGATGGCAGCACCCGCGCGGTCTGCTATTACCGCGTAGACACGACTCACAAGTGCTGGGAGGCCGACGGCACGCAACGCACTGCGTCCTACTACAACTTCCCGAACTTCAACACTACGAACTCGGGAAGCACCTATTCCTACGGCGTGCCCACGCAGATTGGCTCGCGGGTGTACTACGGGAACGCCCGATGGCAAGATCCCACGCCCACTTACTCGAAGGCAGAGGTAATCTGCTTCGACGCCACGGCGTTTAGCGGCTTGGGAGGTCGTTGCAATGACGCCGCTACAAATCTGTACTCCACCACAACCAAGAACTATGTGAACTACACGGTCACTCCGGATCCGACCATCCCCAATTGCCTCTGGATCACCCAGCACGCCAATCCAGTTTTCAAGACTGTCAACATCTTGACGGGCGACCTCGGATGCAGTGCGATCGCGCCTCAACGTGCAACATTCTCGGGCGCCACCGCTGTACCGCGCATGGGCTGTTCCGCAACGTCGGCCATCCAAGAATGGTCCTCTTTCACGCTGGATACCCCCACGAGTGGCTTCACCAGCGCGAAGCTGACAGTGCAGAACTCGTCGGGGGCGAATATCACCGGCTGGACAGATATTCCGCTCACCGCCGGTGTTCCGCTCAATCTGTCTGCCCTATCTACGGCTTCGACAGGACAGACGCCAAACTTCCTCGTTGATTTCCAGGGAATCTCGGGATCGCTGACGGCAACAGCTCGTATTCAGGTAATCGGCGATGCCCCGCAGCTGTGCACTCATGTCACGGCACAGGCAATCTGCCCTGCAACGCTTGGCCCGATTGATCCTGCCGCGCTCGTGTCAGGACTTGCGGTGGTGACTGGCTCCGGGTCCTCGACAGCCGGTGCCACTACGACGCCGTTCGCCTCGTCCACGTCGAACGTCACGGTGTCAGCTCCTACCGAGGCTCAGTGCGGAAGCACGCTCACAGGAAGAGCAGGTGACGCGAGCCTAGGCTCGGGAGGCTCTGCGGTTCCGGGCGCGATTGTGAGTCTGCTGGATTCGAGCGGGAATGCTGTCTTAAGCGGCGGCATTGCCGTGACTACAACGACGAGCGCCTCGGGCACCTACTCGTTCGGCTACCTAACTCCGGGCACGTATCGTGTGGGCTTTCCTGCCACGGCAACAGCGACTTCGACCTCCGCAACCGTCGTGTCAGGAGCTGCGGGTTCGTCGTTGACAACCGTGAGCGCAGTCTCGGGTGTCTCGACCTCCGCGGCGGATGTTCTCGTGGTGGGCACGAATGGCGTGGTGAACGGTCTCTACTTGATCGCCGCGGCCGCCACTGCGGATACCTCGACAGGCAAGGCGGGAGTGGCACAGACGATCACTCCGCTGGCGAATGACACCGCGTCGACTGGGGCCACCTACTCGGGTGGCTCCACGGCACTCAAGCTGTGCGGGGCAGCGCAGGCTTATCCGAACTGCACCGCGACGACTCTTGTGACCTCCGGACAGGGCTCCTATTCCGTGTCGGGCACGACCGTGACCTTCACTCCGTGCACCGGCGTAAATACGCCCGTCATGACCCCAGCTTGCACTGGCGCATTCACGGGCACTGCTTCGGCAGTGAGCTACCAGTCGACTGATTCACTCGGGCGCACGGCGACCTCCACCATCACTCCGACCGTGGTTCCGGCTCCCGTGACCGTGAATGACACGAGCACTGGTGCCTGGAATACGCCGCAGAGCATCTCGCCTCTCGCGAATGACCTTCGCGGAAATGCATACGACTCTTCCTACCCATTGCTATCGAGCAGCATGGGGATTTGCCTGGGCTCGGTGACGCTGGCAACATCCTGCACGGGGACCACGGCGCTGACGACAGCTGATGGAACGTATTCGCTGAACACCTCGACGGGAGTCGTGACCTTCACGCCCAATGCCTCCTTCACCGGAGTCGTCACGGCGCCTATCAAGTACGCGGCCGCGGACTCGCTGGGTCAGCGTGTCATCGCATCGATCACTCCGACCGTCACGGCCCCTCCGGTGCCGACCGCGGCTTCGGAAAGCAAGGTGGTGAGTGCAGGTACGTCAGTTTCCTTCACGACCCTGACGGGTTCCTCGGGATTGGCCACGCCCGGCACTACAAGTGGCCCATCGTTCACCACAGCGCAGACCTTCCTGTGCGGGGTGTCGCCTGCAGAGACACCGCCGACCTGTACCAAGACGTCGATCACTGTCGCCGGTGGCACGTACACGCTCAATCAGACGACCGGTGTCGTGACCTTCGCCGCCAACGCGAATGCTTCGCCCGGTGCTCAGACGGCAATCTCCTATGTGGTGAAGGATGCGCTGGGCAGAACAGCGAATGCGACCTTGACGCCCACGGTTCCGGGTCCGCCCACGGTTGTCGCCGACACGGGAACGGGATCGTGGGACACGAATCAGACGTACTCTCCGCTCGCGAATGACTCGTCGGCGACGTCAACCTTGGTGACGTCGAGCCTCAAGCTCTGCGGAATTTCCCCGACTCAGGTATCGCCCAATTGCACCCAGACCAGCCTGACCGTTGCCGGGCAAGGCACGTACACCGTGAATGCCGGTGGCACGGTCACCTTCGATCCGCTGCCGACCTTTGCGGTCAGTGGAACGACGGCCGCGACCGCAGTGAGTTACCAGGTCAGCGATGCCAACGGACTGACCTCGTCTACGACGATCACGCCCACGGTGAATCCTCCGGCGAACCCGACGGCGGCAGATCAGTCAAAGACCGTGATTGCGGGTCAGACCGCGACATTCTCGCCGCTCATCGGTGCGGGCGGACTTTCCACCTCCGGCGGTCCGGCTCTCTCGACTGCATGCCTGCTTGTCTCGGGCACCTGTGATGCAGATGGCAGCGTGGTGATCTCCGGCGAAGGCACCTGGGCACTTAACCCCAGCACCTTAATTCCGACGTTCACCCCGTGCTCGGCGGTAGGCGTGCCGGATGCCTCGTGCGCTGGGCCTTTCTCGGGTACCCCAACGCCCTTGTCATACCGAGTGACCGACGCAGTCGGTCACACCGCGACCGGCGTGCTCACGCCGACGATCCCGCCGAGCCCTACAGCAGTCGACGATGTCTCCCGAGGCGAGCAGGACTCCACGCAGACAGCCTCGCTTCTCGCGAATGACGCCGCCGGAACAGCTGCAGCGCCGCTAAACGCGAGCTCGCTGAAGATCTGCGCCATCGGCTCGACACCGTGCACGGGCATCGGCGATGTCACCACGGCGAACGGCAGCTACCACCTCAATGCGAATGGCACGGTGACCTTCACGCCGAATCCCGGGTACTCGGGAACCGATACGGGCATTGCCTACACGGTGAGCGACTCGCTCGGTCGATCGGGGAGTGCGACCTACACGCCGACGGTTCTTCCCACACCTGCACCGATTGCCTACCCCGATGCGAAGTCCGGTGCCTACGGCTCGAACATCGCCTTAACGCCCTTGACGTCAGCAAACTCTTCGTCCGCTGACTCGGCCGGCACGCAGCCGGCGAATACCTCGACCACATACGTCACCGGGCTGGCTCTCGATTCCGCGACGCTGAAGCTGTGCTCGAGTGGTCAAGTGCCACCGAACTGCACAGCCACGTCGGTCACGACGGTTGATGGCACGTACACCCTGTCGGGAAGCACGGTTACTTTCGCTGGCGCCTCGGGCTTCAGTGGAACGGCGGCAGCGCCAATCACGTATCAGGTCGCGAACACCTACACCACGACGGTGATCAATCCCTCGAGCACTACGACCTCCGGGCCGACAACCACTGATCCCACAGCCGCGTGCGCGGCAACGCCTGGGTGCACAGTGAATGTGGTCAATGATGCGGACGGAACTGCGCCGAACGGCGTAGGTGGCACGACTCCCGGCTACACGCCCACCTGGACAACCACTCAGGCGGCCGTCGTGTCGACCACTGTCGGGAGTCAGGTGGCGTCTAGCACGATCACGCCGACGATCACGGTTGCGGCGGTCGCTGCTCTTCCGAACACGGCGACCACTCCGTGGAACACGCCCGTGACTGCGAGCGTGCTCGCCGATGACACATTTGCCGGCACCCTTGCCTCAGTCTCGAGTTCACTGAAGCTCTGCGGCCCCAATGACGCAGGCACCTGCGCGCAGACATCGGTCACCATTTCAGGTCAGGGAACTTACGACATCGTGACGGTCGGCGGAGTTCAGCAGGTCACCTTCACGCCGCTTGCATCATTCACCGGCACGGCGACTGCCGTGACCTACGCCGCGGTCGACCCGCTCGGCCGCACGGTCTCGAGTACATTCACGCCAACCGTAAGCGAGCCGATCGGTCCCACCGCCGCACCGGATACGAAGTCTGTGATCGCCGGAGGTTCGGTCAACTTTGCGACGCTGCTCGCGGGTCAGGGAAAGGTCAGTGCAGGGGATAACTCGGTTCAGAATGCTGCTACCTGCCTACTTGATCCGGGAACGACCTCGTGCGCATCTAGCAATACGGTGGTCACCGCACATGGCACGTATGTTCTCGACACCAGCACCGGCATCGTCCGTTTCACCGCGAGCTCAAGTGCCCCGTCGGGAGCACTGACCGCAATGCAGTACCGGGTGACCGATAGCTTTGGAATGACGTCGACCAGCACGCTCACACCGACGGTCTACCAGCGGCCCAACGTCCTTCCTGTGACCAACGCAGATCTGGTGAACACGACCCAGTCCGTCGCCAACCTCCTCGCCGGAGCTACCAAGGACTCTTCGGCGACCCTCGCTTCGTCAGCCCTGCGTCTATGCGACCTTGCCGGAGGTGACGTGGTGCCGGATTGCGCGGCAACCACAGTGACACTCGCCGGATACGGCACATTCGTCCTTGACCCGTCCACGGGGGCCGTCGTCTTCACGCCAGTCACCGGCTTCACGGGCACGGTCCCTGTTCTCGACTACAGCGTGACCGACTCATTGGGACAGAAGGCGTACTCGACCATCACCGTCACGGTGAACCCGCTGCCGGAGCCCGTGGCCACGAATGACGCTGCGTCAGGCACTGTCGGTGACACGCTTACCTTCCAGCCGGACACGAACGACTCCGCCGGCACGAACTCCGCGTCGATCAGCGGTCTCACGTTGGATCCGACCTCAATTCGGCTGTGCGATGTCATGCCGAATGCACAGACTCCTCCACATTGCTCCGCGACGAGCGTGACCACCGCTGACGGCACCTACACACTCGACCCATCGACAGGAGCAGTTACCTTCGTCGGTGCCGTCGGATTCTCGGGCACGGCCACCAACCCCGTGAGGTACCAGATCTCCAATAGTTACTCAGCAGGCGGCACTCCGGGATCGGCGACAACGTCTGCGCTTCTCATCCCGACTCTGACTCCGCAGCCTGCGAACGGACGCTCATCGGAAGGCTCGGATGGAAACTCCCTCGCGGCGGAGCCTTCGGTAGCGCCCGGTGCCGACCCGGCAACACCCGCGACCGATCCCGCGTCGAGCGCTGGTGCCGGGCCGAAACTCCAACCTCAGCGTGACACCACCTTCGTGAATCCGGGCGCTCCTGTCGTCCTTGACCCATTGGCTGATGCCACGCCGACCCCCGGTTCGACCTTCAAGCCTTCGTCGGTGCGCATCTGGGACGGCAATTCCTGGGAAACCACGGTTACCGAGCCAGGCGTTGGCACCTGGACTGTCATTCGCGGCAAAGTCGAATTCCTCCCGGCTCGCGGTTACACCGGCACTGCCATCATTCGAGTTCGCGCCACAGACACCGCAGGGGCCCGTGCGACCAGTTCGCTGAAGGTGATTGTGCAGCCTCGAAATGCTGCAGCCAGCATCAATCGACCGGCGACGACCAAGGTTCCGACAGCAATCAACGCTGGTGTCGTGATGCGCACAGCAACGTGCCCGTCCCCGACCGTAGGCGGCAAGCCGACTGCATGGATCACCCTGGGTGGACGCACGATTCCCGTCAAGAACATCGCGCTTGCGGCCGATGGTTCACTCACTCCGCCAGCATCGAACCTGGTGGCGGGCCTGTCCACTGATCATGCTGCTCTTGGCGCAAAGGTCGGCACCTCCGTCATCAGCTGGCACGTGCGCTACGGCAGCGGCTGCGATGGCGCTCTCAATTCACTTCTCACCGCACCTGTCGGCACCACCTTCACCGTGAAGCCTCGAAATGGCGCACCGATCGAGTACCGCATCACCGAGCAGCTCACGGTTCCCAAGGGCACTATCGAGCGCAAGTGGTTCTCGGCGGAGGGGCCGCATCGATTGACGCTGCTGACCTGTAACGGACTCAAGAATGGCGAATTCACTCAGACGACTTACATCGGAGCAGAGCCGGTTCAACAGGCCTGAGATCCACCCGCGTGACCTTCATGTTCAGTCGCGTCGTCATGAAACCTGGGACGTCACGAGATCGGACGTTGATGCCGAAAGCGCTGAGAATCGGGGGACTCCATCTTCGCGTGAAACCTGAGGCGGTCTTTCTGGTGCGCACATACACCAATACTTATGTTCTCCGCTCAGGTAACAGTCTTGGTCAAATTACGCTGGGCAAGAAAGGGATAATCAAGGCTTACGTCATCGGTAGCGGTCAAGCCAAGGTGTCACGAGACATAGACGGAACCCTCGAAAGTCAGGTTTACTCATATGACACCAAATTATCGACGGGTCACTGTCCTGATGGTGGGTCTCTGGACGGAACTGGGTGTTTGCCGTTTAACTAGCCTGTCTCGCCTGCTGCACTGCCGCTTGTCTGCTCTTCGCCAACTCGCCAACGGAGCCCGCTTCACTGGTCAACAGTGTTGGCACCTTCCCAAGGGTCGTTCGTTGCGCTGGCGCACTCCTCACTGCTCCGTCTCTGACTGACCCACCATCCCCACGGCTTCCGCCGTGTGTTGGGTCGTCAAGGCCTCATCTCAATGTGACACCTCCGCTATACAGTGACAAGTGATTCAACAATGATTCGGAATCAGCACGGGCGGTGTTCATGCACCGCTTGGTTGACCAATTTCTGGCGGCCTCATCAACGCATTACTTTTTCGATTCCGCCGATGCTTATAAACGTCGTCGTTGGGGTGCGTCCCCGAACTCGTCCCCGTTCCAGCACCGGCACCGTCAACAACCGGCACGAAGCCCCGTCAAATACCCCATGAGAGGACCACTTGGCATGGGGGCCGCCAACTCGTAATGCGTAGGTCCGGGGTGGGGAGGAGCCTTAGCGACGGTTCCCCGAGGCGGCTCCATTGTCAAGTCCCGGGACATTGTTAACCCCTGTCCCGGGACTTTGTTTACTTTCAGATGATTTCCTTTGCAGCCTGGTCTGACTTTTCTCGGAGCTTCACCGGTCTCGGAATTGATGAAGGGCAGTCGAGGTTGCTGAATTCTGCGCGGTGCTGCGTTGTCGTTCTGATGTCGGCAACGGCATTGCCACTGAATACTTTTTAGGCCGCCGGTTCGCCAGTGGGCCATGAGTTTGCCCACCCATACCTTTGAAATCCCGTATTTCGCAGCCACGGCCGAATGAGAAGGACCCGCCAACACTGCCTCCACGATAACCCTGTTTTTTGACATGGCTAAGGGTTAACGATGTCGTGGGACAGGGGTTAACTAAGTCGTGAAACACCACACCCGAGGCGGCTCCGATGTCAAGTCCCGGGACATCGTTAACCCCTGTCCCGGGCTCCTGGAAGGACCCCGAGACCGTGCGCCGGTTCTACTCCGGCATCACCGACCAGACCCTCGCGCAGGCCATGGCCATCCACGGGTGGGGCGGCACCGATGCCTAATAGTATGCAAATACTTGGCTACAAGCCAAGAATCTGCATACTATTAGGCATGGCGTATGGGGCAAGAGAGACAGCCGTGCCCGCGCGGGCACTGCTTGAGCCGACCTTGCTTCTGACAGGCAGGAGCGCGGCGGTTGTGTACTCGCAGCCTGCCGCAGAGCTCAAGCGCCTCGCCGATGCAGGTGTGATCATCAAGATCGCCCGTGGCTACTACGCGGCCGTCCCGATCGGGAAGCAGGGGGGCGCGTGGCTGCCCTCGATGGAGGACCTCACCGCGGGGCTGGCGAGCGCGGTCTACGGCCCGGGTAGAGGAGCGCTTTGGGGTCTATCCGCCGCGCGAGTCCACGGAGCCGTCCCCCGAGCCATTGCTGCCGGATACGCACTCGGCCCGGCTCAGCATCGGCCCGTCACCCTTCTGGCGCGCCCGGGGCAAGTGACGTTCCGCAAGAGAGATCCGGAGCGCCTGGACCTCGACTTCCTCGAAACCGAGCTCGGGCCTGGGCGGGTCACCTCCGTCGCCCAGACAATCCTCGATCTCAGCAGCCGGGCCTTCGACGACGAGGGCGATCCGAGGACGGAGGCCGTCCGGCACCTGATGACGTCCGTGGACGCCGACGAACTAGCAGACCTGGCAGTCCGAGTGCGCGGCCAGGCCGCGTTGCATCGTGCCCGGACGTTGGTCGCGCATGCTCATTGATGCAGACCGCCAGAGCGCCAAGGCCGCCTTTGGTGCCGATGACTCCCAGGTCGAGCGCGACCATCTCATCTCCCATGCCCTAGCCGCCATCTCCAACGATCTTGGCGAGCGGATCAAGTTCTACGGGGGAACAGCGCTGTCCCGCACGTTCCTGCCGGTGGGCCGGCTCAGCGAGGACATAGACCTCATCGCAGTCGGACCACGTGCCGACGTCGCTGATGCATTGTCACGAAGCCTCACGCGTCGCCTGGCGGGTGAGTTCGGCAGGCCAACCTTCCAGCCGGGACTGGTCAACGCTCGCGGAGCTGAACCCGTCACGGCCGCATTCCCGAGCGGACCCAAGGTCCAACTGCAGCTATTGCCCTCGGATCACTACCCTGCGTGGCCTTTCGAGCGCCGCGAACTCGAGCAGCGGTATGCCGACGCCGGGCCGGCGACCCTGCTCGTGCCGACCATCGATGCGTTCGTTGCGTGGAAGACCGTCACACTCATGGATCGGCGCGCACCACGTGACCTGTGGGACCTGGCAGCTTTGACACGGCTCCGCCCCTTCACCCGGGCTGCCGCCGAACTCTTCGCCGCGCTCGGGCCCTTCCGGTCGTTGCCGTCGGCGTCAACGATCCCGGCGGCGCCGACTGAGTCTGTGTGGGAACGCGACCTTGCGCACCAGACCCGGCTCACGATGACCGCAGCGCAGTCCAGAGTCGAGGTGGTGCGTGCGTGGGCGGCCCTCGCACGCAACGGCGGAACGACGGGTTAGCCGGACAGGGATCCCCTCCAAGTCCCCGCTCAACCCCAGAAGGCGCACGTCGGATCAGCATCGATCTCGTTCAGCAGTGACGTGAGGCTTCCGGTCGACAGCGGCGCGTAGCGACGGAAGTCGCCGTTGGAGTTGCTGACGCCGAGTGACCACTCGCCTCGCGATTTGACGTAGGTGAGCCGGGCCACCGCCATGAAGGTCCAGGGATCGGCAGCGGAACTCTCCCAGGGGGGGCCGCTCCTCGCCGATGTCTACGACACGTGCGCCGATTGAGCATGTGATGCGCAACTGGCCGGCGGGCAGTTTGGCGGACTGCGCTGTGCACCAACCACGGATTCGGCCGAGGTCGGTCTCCGGGAAGTGACTGTCGCTCATCGGTCGATCCTTGCACTCCCGGAAGCAATTGCCGTGGTTGAGGAATCCCTAGTCGGTATAGTCAGCATGGTGCTGGTAGGTGTCTTCGATCCACCGAAGGTCGGGTGCGTACGAGTACGTCATCCGAAGCCACTTAAGCGAGAAGTCCTACCCCCCGATTAAACCGAAACCACCTCGAATAACCCGGAACTTCCCGTACCGAAACGGACCCAAAACCATTGGTACTAAACGATCTCCTCTATCCCGGGGTGCGCTCGTAATGCGTAGGTCCGGGGTGGGGAGGAGCCTTAGCGACGGCTCCCCGAGGCGGCTCCACTGTGAAGTCCCGGGACATCGTTAACCCCTGTCCCGGGACTTTGTTTACTTTTTGAATTTGTAGCCTTTGGGCATTCCGCCTTGTCTGGGTGTTCCTTTTTTTGGTCCTGGTTTGATTCCGCGGGGTTGGTGTTTTCTGGTGGGGTCGAGTTGGAAGTCGCGGAGTATTTCTCCGGTTTCGATGTTGATGATCAGGATGTGCAGGTCGTTGATGAGCATTCGGATTCGTGTTCCTGCATGTTCTAGGCCGATTCCGATGTGGTGGAGTTGGGATGCGTGGCGCAGTGTGACGTGGCCTGCGATGTCGACTTTGTCCGTTCGGATTCTCCAGTGGCCGTCGTTGTTGTTCTGCGGTTGTGCTTTGGCTCGGGCGGTGTATTTCTGGTGGGGTGTTGCTCCGCTGAGGGAGCGGTGGGGTCGTTCATGGTTGTAATACTGGGCGAATTCATTGAGTTGGTGTTGGAGTATTTCTAGCGTTTGGGCTCGGGGTTGTTGGGTGAGCCATTTC
>CAFBMR010000037.1_pt1 | contig 16335 bp, 16 predicted proteins | sample 7269021 | NCBI WGS metagenome assembly CAFBMR01 (sample SAMEA6814071, study PRJEB35770) | uncultured Actinomycetes bacterium | biome: Freshwater; feature: Freshwater reservoir; material: water | place: Czech Republic | collected 2017-05-23 | depth 30m m
CCTACGCCAGCCCAACGGCCGAGCAGCCACGCGATGGGGACGACCGGCTCGGGATACATAAAGGACTCAGACACGCTTACGACCTTACAGGTGGCATGGCATAGCCTCAACGAGTGAACCGATCCCTCGTCATCAAACTCACCGCCGGAGCCGACGACGCCGAGAAGTGTGCCCAGGCATTCACGGTCGCCGCAACAGCACTCACCGCGGGAGTCACTGTTTCCATGTGGCTGACCGGCGATGCCGTCTGGTTCGCTGTACCTGGCAAAGCGGAGGCTTTCGAGCTTCCACATGCTGCCCCCATGGCCGATCTTCGCGACGCGATTGTGTCGGCAGGGACCCTCACCGTCTGCACCCAATGCGCTACGCGACGTGGCATTGAACAAGAACACCTGATCGCGGGTACCCGCATCGCAGGTGCAGCAGCATTTATCGAAGAAGCACTCGCAGACGGAGCGCAAGCACTCGTCTACTGAGCCGATCTAGCGATGCGCTAGGCGGCGGCCAATGAGGTACATCTCGCAGCCCAGGCACAACGCGAACGCAGCATTCAGGAATGCAGCGATGAGCGCGCAGCCTGTTGCGATGATCGCGACCACAGGAGCGCCGAAGATCGCACTAATGAGGGCCACAACTGCGAAGGCAAGACCAACCGCCTGAGCGAAGCGCGGTGGCGCTGGATCTTCAAGCTCACTCGGCGGACTCAATCGCGGACGCACAAAGCGCCGATAAATCCAGCCATACGGCTGCGCAGAAAGTCCAGCAATCGCACCCAACGCAAAGACGAGCGTCTGCACAGCCAGAAGCACACAGGCGATGTTGTAGCCCGCGCTGCCTTGTGGTGTCCACAACAGTACGAAGGAAAGTGCCAGCACCACCGTGGTGATAACCGCACCGAACCTCGGTCCCCGTGGATCGATACCGCTTTGCGCTGAAGATGTCGACATGGCTCTCCTTAGTTGATAGTTCGATCTAGCCCAGTGCACCGATTGCGGCGATCACATCGGCCTTGCGAGGAAGTCCGCTTGCACGTGTACGAATCAGTCCGGTGGCGTCGAGGACGAGCACTGTTGGCGTGCGCATGATGTGCAATTGACGAACTAGATCTAGGTGATTTTCCGCATCAATGTCGACCGAGATGACGCCTGGCAGCATCTCTGAAACTTCCGTGAGCAATGTACGAGTGGCTCGACACGGTTGACAGAACGCTGAAGAGAACTGCACGAGCGTTGCCGTTGCCCCAAGCTCAACGCCAATCTGATCGCGAGTCAGGGTCTCGTCATGCGCGATGTCACCGGCCTGATGCTCTTCGCGAAGTCGCCCGTCCACTCGTCGTCGCCACAGGCCAAAGGCCGTACCGACGAGCAGTACGGCAACAACGGCGAGGACTCCGGTGATCATGGTGCGTCGATTGTCGCTGCGTCCTCGCCAAAATCCAAAACCGCTACGGCCCATTCCGCTATCCGGCGGACAAGGTTGCGCGAAATGGATCCTTCAGCATGACCGAATCCCGGCTCGATGATGAGGTCAACGCCGGTGGACTGAGCAGCCTGAGCGGCTCGCACGATTGCCTCGGGATGGTCGAGGGGGAAGAAGGCGTCTTGATCGCCGTGCACGACCAGAAGTGGCGTGCCGCCCAATCGAGCAGCCGCTTCCACAGGTGCCAGCGGGGGTGGCTCGGGCCAGCGTCGCGATGTAACCCGAGTGCCCATGAAGGTGCGAATCGCCCACCGGCCCGCGGGTCGTTCAATGGCCCAGTGCAATCGGCGCATCACTCGTGTCCCGCGGTAGAACCAGAAAGCTGGACCACTGACAGCCACAACGGCATCAACTCGGCCATAAAGAGCCGTAGCCCGGAGCGCAACAGCCGCACCCATAGAGAACCCGACCAGCACCACGCGGTCGTAGCGCTCTCGCGCCCATCGCACCGCAGTAGAGGCGTCGAGCGGTTCGTCCTTGCCCAGGGTCGTGGCGCCCGCCGACCGGCCATGCCCGCGTAGATCAACGGCCACTACTCCGCCAAAGCGAGCCAATTCAGCGCAGACCTGACGCACCCGGGCGTTCTCCCACGATCCGGAGAAGCCTGGGATCACGACGAAGGCAAGACCGGAGGGGCCACCGCGAGCGGGCTCATGTGTGGCGCTCAACACGGTCCCATCGGGGGAAACAAGCCGGAAATCCACGAGCCCTATCCTGTCGGTGTGCGGTTGCTGCTCCTCACCCAGGCCATGCAGCCCTCTTCGGAGGTGCTGCCAGCCCTCGGCCTGCTTGCACACCACGTACGCATCGTCCCCGCTCAAGTGACCGCTCTACTTGACGCTCCCCCATGCGACGCACTGCTCATCGACGGACGACGTGATCTGCCGCAGGTGCGCTCTCTCACCCGACTTATCCGACAAACGGGCGTAGATGTCCCCGTCTTCGTCGTCGCGACCGAAGGTGGCCTCGCGGCTCTACAACTCGACTGGGGCTTCGATGACATCCTTCTCGACACATGCGGCCCAGCCGAACTAGAGGCACGGCTCCGACTCGCGACCGCGCGGTTGGCGACAAGCAACAACGCGGGTCCGGATAGCGGTGACGAAATTCGCTCGGGCGACTTGTCCATTGATGAAGCTGGCTATTCCGCTCGCCTGCGCAATCAGATCCTTGATCTGACGTTTAAGGAGTTCGAACTCCTTCGCTTCCTTGCTCAGCACCCCGGTCGAGTATTCACCCGTCAGCAGTTGCTGCAGGACGTCTGGGGTTACGACTACTTCGGAGGCACCCGCACGGTCGATGTCCACGTCCGGCGTCTTCGAGCAAAACTCGGTCCAGAATACGAGAGCCTCATCGGCACCGTACGCAATGTCGGATACCGCTTCGAGCCACAGCGCACCGATGAGGCAACACGAGCGACCCTCGAAGATGACCCCGCGGAGACCCAATTGGGCCGAGAGTTGCCGCGACGCCGCTAGATTTGCCACATGGACGATGTGCGCATTGACGCTCCTGTGCGTATCAATGCAGCCGACCACGCAGCTGTTACTCGTCTTATCGCCCGGGCAACCGAGGCTGATGGCGTGAGCCCAGTGTCTGAGCCAGTAGTTCTCCACCTACGACACGGCGACGATCACGGGGTGCAGCACCTCCTCGCCTGGCGCGGTGCAGCGCTCGTCGGCTACGGACATCTCGACAACACCGATTCGGTGGCTGGGTCATCCGCGGAGGTGGTCGTCGATCCCGATGCTCGCGAGCGGGGCATCGGCCGAGCAATCGTTGAACGGTTCCTCGACATCGAGCCCGGGCTAAGACTCTGGGCGCACGGTCGACAGGCCGGATCCGACGAACTGGCTCGTTCCCTTGGTTTCCAGCGAGTGCGAGTGCTTCTGCAGATGCGCCGGTCCCTCCTCGCGCCTCTTCCGCGCGTACACCTCCCAGACGGAGTCGTCCTCCGAACATTTCGGCCTGGCACTGATGACGCTACGTGGGTGGCGCTCAACGCACGAGCTTTTGCTGACCTCCCCGATCAAGGCAACCTCACCGAATCGGACCTTCGCATGCGAATGCTTGAGCCATGGTTCGAGCCCCAAGGCTTCCTCATTGCTGAGCGACTCGGCCAGATGGTCGGTTTTCACTGGACCAAGGTGCACACGTCGAGCCCACGTCACGAACATCTCGGAGAGGTCTATGCCGTGGCCGTTGATCCCGAGGCAGACGTACGAGGCTTGGGCTCCGCCCTCGTGGTGGCGGGGCTTGCCCATCTCCGGACTCGAGAATTGACCCAGGTTCTGCTCTACGTGGACGCTTCAAACGAACGCGCCATCGGCCTGTACGAGCGGCTCGGTTTCACCATCTGGGATAGCGATGTTCAGTACTCGGCACTTCCTTAGGCAAGCGAGAGTTCACCCAGCAGTTGCCTTTAGGGGTCTCGACCCCCCTCTAGGCTGTGGGATCATAGGGGGATGGACGCCCGACCTCCCTCCGCTGACGACGTGCGTACCGTCACCAGTGGGCTAGAGCATGAGGCGGCCCGTCATATCGATGGCCAGCCCCACGTCAGCGCCGTTCCCGCCGCGTTCGCCGACGCCGCTGGGGAGGACCTCATCGCGGCGGAGAACTCCCCGCTTCCCGACGATCGTTTCCTCGATCGCGAAGTCTCCTGGCTGGCGTTTAATCAGCGTGTCCTCGAACTCGCGGAGGATCCATTCCTGCCCATCTTGGAACGGGCGAAGTTCCTCGCCATCTTCGCCAGCAACCTCGACGAATTCTTTATGGTGCGCGTGGCCGGACTCAAGCGCCGCATGGCCACGGGCATCGCCGTACGAGCTGCCAGCGGCTTGATGCCGCGCGAAGTCCTCGATGTGATTTGGGCGCGAGCGCTCGAACTTCAGCTTCGGCAGAGCCGCGTCTTCCACGACGAGATCCTGCCGGGCCTCGCACACGAGAACATCGTCATTCTGCGTTGGGAACAACTCACGCCCGACGAGCAGAACGCAATGAACGACATGTTCGACAAGCGCGTCTTCCCAGTGCTGACGCCACTCGCGGTGGATCCCTCACATCCGTTCCCGTACATCAGCGGCCTCTCCCTCAATCTCGCTGTCGTCGTGCGCAACCCGATAACCGGCAACGAACTCTTCGCCCGTGTCAAAGTGCCACCGCTGTTGCCCCGCTTCGTCAAGCTCGGTGACCAACGCTTCGTGCCGCTCGAAGACGTCATTTCGGCGCACCTCGAAGACTTGTTCCCCGGCATGGAGGTACTGCAAAACCACACCTTCCGCATCACCCGCAACGAGGACGTTGAGGTCGAAGAAGATGACGCTGAGAATCTGCTCCTAGCCCTCGAGCGCGAACTTCTGCGCCGCCGATTCGGGCCACCCGTGCGGTTGGAGGTCGACAACTCGATCGATCCGTACGTGCTCAATCTCCTCATCGAAGAACTTGGCGTGACGCCACAAGAGGTATTCCGACTCCCTGGCCCGCTAGATCTCACCGGACTCTGGGACCTCTACAAAATCGAACGCGATGACCTCAAGCAGCCTAAGTTCGTGCCTCGCACGGCTCGAGATCTAGCCGAGGTTGAATCGTCGACAGCGCCAGACGTGCTCTCGGTAGTACGCGAACACGATGTGCTGGTTCACCATCCCTACGACTCTTTCTCCACGAGCGTGCAGCTTTTCCTTGAGCAGGCTGCTGCTGATCCGCAGGTCCTGGCCATCAAACAGACGCTCTACCGAACCAGCGGTGACTCCCCGATTGTTGATGCCCTGATCGACGCTGCCGAAGCGGGCAAACAGGTTTTGGCCTTAGTCGAGATCAAAGCCCGATTTGATGAGCAGAACAACATCGAATGGGCGCGCAAACTCGAAGAGGCTGGAGTGCACGTCGTCTACGGTCTAGTCGGTCTGAAGACGCACAGCAAGTTGTCGATGGTGGTGCGTGACGATGGCGATCAGCTACGGCGTTACTGCCACATCGGCACAGGCAACTATCACCCGAAGACTGCCCGCTTGTACGAGGATTTCGGTCTCATTACCTGCGATCCCGAAATTGGTGATGACGTCTCCGACCTCTTCAACGTTCTCTCTGGCTACTCCATGAACACCAGCTACCAACGGCTTCTTGTGGCACCACACTCGGTGCGAAGTGGACTCATCGAGCGAGTCGAGCGCGAAATTGAGCACGCGCGCGCGGGCCGACCAGCCCGCATTCGGTTTAAGTGCAACTCTCTCGTCGACGAACGCATCATCGACTCGCTGTATCGGGCGTCGCAGGCGGGTGTGCCGATCACCATCTTCGTGCGCGGAATCTGTGCCATCAAGGTGGGCGTCCCGGGCCTCAGCGACAACATTCAAGCGATCAGCATTCTCGGCAGATTCCTCGAGCACTCGCGTGCGTACGAGTTTCTTAATGGTGGCGACCCCGAGGTCTGGATCGGCTCGGCCGACCTCATGCATCGCAATCTTGATCGACGTGTGGAATCCCTTGTCCTCCTGAAGAACTCCGAGCACATCGCCGAGATTGATGCGATCTTCAATCTCGCGGTCGATCCAGACACCTCCGCATGGCACCTGGCAACTGACGGCACTTGGACGCGAAGCCTCCTCGACCCAGAAGGTCGTCCTCTGCGCGACTTCCAAGAAACACTCATCGCAGTCAAGAAGGCAGCGGGAAGACTCGCGTGAGCGAACCCACCACGCACCGCGAGGTTGAGCGGAAACTTCGGGTGCACGCGCTCTACCGAATTCCGCCGTTGGCTGGATGTCACCCCAGCATTTCTGCCGTGTCTCCACAGCCTGCCGTGACCATGACGGCGGTGTATCACGACACTGACGACCTCACCCTCTTCCGATGGGGCATCACCTTGCGTCGCCGGGAAGGCGGTGCAGACGAGGGTTGGCATATCAAGTTTCCGGTCGATGGATCCGATTCCCACGCACGTGATGAGTTGCAGTTGTCGTTGTCCGAGGGTGCGATCGGTGAAGTACCCGCGGCCTACCGCGATCTGGTGTCAGCCCTTGTACGACAACAGTCGCTCGGGCCGGTCGTAACTCTGCGAACCGAACGACATCCCTATCACTTGCTGGATTCCCAAGGTCGCCTCGTCGCCGAACTTGTCGACGACACAGTGGCGATCCTTGATGGTGGACGAGTCGCTTCGTCATTTCGCGAGATTGAAATCGAGGAATGCGACGTCGAAGTACGTGCCACAGACGATCTCCTCGATGCCCTTGTATCCGTGCTTGCGGCGGAGGGAGCGACCCCGGGATCAACCAGCAAGGCGGCGGGAGCGCTGGGCCCACGCGCATCCGCTCCACCAGACATCCCCGAGCCCGAATGGCCCGGCCCAGACGAACCCAGCAGCGAGGCGGTTCGAGCACTGCTGGCCATACACACCCGCCGACTTCTACTTCAGGATGTGCGCTTTCGACGAGACCTTCCCGATGCTGTGCACCAGATGCGAATCGCGATCAGGAGACTGCGTTCGGGATTAAAAGTCTTCCGCGATCTAGTCGATGAGGAGTGGGCCGCACAGCTGCGGACCGAGTTGGGTTGGGCCGCTTCTCAACTAGGACTCGCTCGTGACACCGAAGTTCTCACCGAGCGCTTGCGCGGGCATGCGCAGCAGCTTGATGACACCGATTCCCACCGCGCCTGGAATGCACTCGCGCCGTGGCTCGAGGAGCGAACCGAGACTGCTCGCTTGCACGCTCTCAATGCCTTGCGCACAGAACGTTGCGCCAATTTGCTCCAAAGTCTCGTGGATGCATGCGCCAATCCACAGTTGACCGAATTGGCCGACCATCCCTGCAATGAGACGCTGCCACCGCTCATGCACTCCGCATATCGTCGCCTCAATCGAGTCGTCTCGGAACTCACCGACACCTCGCCTAGCGCCGATTGGCATGAAGCGCGCATCGACGCGAAACGAGCGCGCTACGCGATGGAAGCTGTCGTTCCCATTTTTGGTGAGAAGGCACGAGTAATCGCCACTGACTTCGCAGCCGTGACTGACATCCTGGGTGATCACCAAGACGCCTACGTCGCTCAGGAGGCAATCCGTGAGCGAATGGGGCTCGGTGGCGTCGATGCCGACACTGCGTTCTCGTTGGGCCTACTGCATGGCCTCGAAGTCCGAGATGAACTTCAATTGCGCATCGACTTTTGGCAGGTATGGCCGTCTGTTCGAGCCACCTACCGCAAACATCGGATCGGTTAGGTCGGATAAATGTCAGACGATTCGGTGTCGATTCGCGCAGCGGGTGTTGTTCCGATGCGCGAGACCGCGCAGGGCCGTGAGGTCCTCGCCGTGCATAGACCGCACCGCAAAGACTGGTCCCTCCCGAAAGGCAAGGTAGAAGGCGAAGAGCACATCATCGTCACAGCCATGCGTGAATGCCGGGAGGAAACGGGAGTCTCGGCAGTTCTTGGCGTACCTCTGCCCACTCAGATCTATTCGGTCGATCAGCGACTGAAATCGGTGCACTACTGGACTGCAACCCTCGACGCATCGGCCGATCTGGTCACAAATGATGAGGTCGACGAGTTTCGTTGGGTTACCAAAGCAGAGTCCCGCGAATTACTGACGTATCCACACGATGCCGATCTCGTCGATCTAGCTTTGACTACCCCTCAGACCTCACCGTTGATCATTCTGAGGCATACCCAGGCGACCAAACGTTCTGACTTCAAGGGAGAACTGGATTCGGAGCGACCACTTTCTGTTCGTGGGTACCACCAAGCGGACGATCTTGTCGCTTTGCTGTCTGCATTCGGCATCATGCGGCTTCATCCATCCCCAGCCCGGCGCTGCCTGGAGACATTGCAGCCGTACGCAGAAGCCACGGGCGCTGAGATTCACCTAGAGGAGTCGCTGAGCGAGGATGGAAATGCAGATAATCCGTTTGCCGGCGTCCTTCGCCTAGGCGAATTGCTGCATACACTCGGGGCCACCGTTATCTGCACGCATCGGCCCGTGATGCCCGCGCTCATGGATGGACTCGGCGGTGTTTCGGGAGCTAGCGACTGGGCGGACCTTTTCGATCCACGTCTGGCGCCAGGTTCCTTCGTCGTGATTCACCGATCCATGCAGGACAACACACCGCTGATCCAGTCCGTCGAGCGCCACTCTCTCTGACCCCACTTGCCCCAAATACGCCATCTAGCCACATTGTTCAGCAATGGGTTGCCGGGCGTTCATTCTCCGTTTACCTCGGAAAGACGGCATCGACACCCAATGTTTCTATCGTCTTCTTTATCTGTACATCTAATCGAGGAGGACAGGGTGAAACTCACCCGAATTCTGATCGGATCGACGGCCGCCTGTGCGATCGTGCTTACGCTCTCAGCCTGCGGTGGTGGTGGATCAAGCAGTTCGTCTGCAAACGCAGACTGTGCCTCCGGCAGCATCAAGGCCGCTGGCTCGAGCGCACAAGGCAACGCGATCACTGACTGGATCAACGCTTACCAAACTCAGTGCCCCGACGCCACGATTGACTACCAGGCAATCGGCTCAGGCGCAGGAGTTGAGCAGTTCGTCGCCAAGCAGACCTCCTTCGCGGGAACAGACTCCGGTGTCAAAGATGCCGACCTCGAAAAGGCAAATGAGCGTTGTTCAGGTGGCCCCGCAATCAATATCCCGATGGTGGGTGGCGCGATCGCAGTTGTCTACAACCTTGCCGATGTTGACGGACTCATCCTGACCTCGGACGTCCTCGCGAAAATCTTCGCCAGCACCATCACGAAGTGGAATGACCCGGCAATTGCTGGCCTAAACGCCGGCAAATCGCTTCCAGATGCGACTATCGCACAGTTCCATCGTTCTGATTCTTCTGGAACGACAGACAACTTCACCAAGTACCTGACAGCGACCTCGCCCAGCGTCTGGACGTTCGCTCCCGGCAAGGACTGGACTGCTCCCGGCGGCCAAGGCGCCAAAGGCTCCGACCAGGTCATTGCCTCGGTTGACGGCACCGTCAATTCGATCGGATACGTCGAGTTGTCGTACCTCGATGGCATGCAAAACACCAAGGCCGCTCTCATCGACAATGGCGGCGGCCCCGTCGAGGCAACGAGCGCCACAGCGGCCACGACTATCGCGGCAGCGACTGTCACGGGCTCAGGCAACGACCTACTCCTGAAGGTTGACTACACCACCAAGGCCTCAGGCGCCTACCCCATCGTGCTGGTCACCTACGAAGTGGCGTGCCAAAAGGGCCTCAGCACAGACCAGAACCCCGCATTGGTGAAGAGCTTCCTCACCTTCGCAGCCTCGGATGCCGGTCAGAGCCAGCTCACAACAAGTGGCTATGTCCCTATTACGGGATCTCTCCTTGCTAAGGTTCGTACCGCAGTGAGTTCGCTTGCCACGTCATGATTGAACGACGTGGGGCGAACCTTTGGTCCGCCCCACGTCGCCCACTCCACGAGGACAAGACATGAGTACTTCGACGGATGAGACAGCGCAGTCTGCTGCCGATCCGGCCGGTATCTCAGGCACGGCAATCCGAGCCGGCGATCGAAACTTTCTTGGACTTTCCCGGGGTGCTGGCATTCTCGTCTTGGCCGTCATGGCCGCGATCGCAGCATTTCTCGTCTGGAAAGCGATTCCTTCACTTCAGGCCGACAGCGCGAACTTCCTCACCGAGCAGTCGTGGTTACCTGATCAGACTCCCTCGGTCTTCGGTATTGCCGTTTTGGCCTTTGGTACTTTCGTCACCGCCGTCATTGCGATGCTCATCGCGGTTCCGATCGGATTCGGAATCGCACTCTTCATAGCCTTCTACGCTCGACCGAGGTTCGGCAAGGCGTTGGGCTTCATCGTCGATCTGCTCGCAGCAGTGCCATCCATTATTTTTGGTCTTTGGGGCCTCTACAACTTCATGCCTGCCGTCACGTCTTTCGCACGGTGGCTCACCGAATACTTGGGCTGGATTCCGATCTTCGCAAACGACAAACAGCTCTGGACCAAGAGCCTGCTCATGGCAGGTCTCGTCCTCGCCATCATGGTGCTGCCAACTGTCTCCGCCATCTCCCGCGAAGTGTTCGTTCAGGTGCCACGCATGCACATCGAAGCTTCCCTTGCCCTCGGTGCAACGCGCTGGGAGATGATCAAAATGGCGGTCTTCCCGTTTAGTCGGCCGGGAATGATCTCTGCAGCGATGCTTGGGCTCGGCCGTGCGCTTGGCGAAACGATCGCAGTCGCACTCATCCTTTCCGCTGTCTTCGAAGTCAATACACATATCACTGAGCCAGGCGGCAACTCCTTCGCGGCAAACATTGCGCTCAAGTGGGGAGAAGCCGGCGAAGTGGGAAGGTCCGCGCTCATCGCGAGTGGGCTCGTGCTGTTCCTCATCACACTCGCAGTGAACATGATTGCGCGCTGGATCATCGCACGTCGTAAAGAATTCTCGGGAGCGAACTGATGTCCGGCGTGGATGCACAGCAGGCCGAAGTGGAAGGACACCTCAGCGGGCGCAGACTGCCCCGCTGGAGCACCCCCGCTCTGGCGGGTGGCGCGCTCCTCGTCGGCCTGATCGTCCAACTCACCGGCTGGACGGTGGTGGGCCTTGCGCCCGGCGTCGTCGCTGCCATCGTCTTCTTGCTCGGACAGGCCATCACGTCCTTGGCGATTGAAGGCAGACGCCATTCCAAGGACCGCATAGCGACCACATTGATCTACGCCACCTTCGTCGTGGCGCTCACGCCACTCCTCTGGATTCTGATCACGGTTCTAGTGAAAGGTTTGTCCGTTTTCGATTGGACCTTCTTCACCTCCACGATGCGCAATGTGAGCCCTCGCCAGCCCGGCGGCGGGATCCTGCACGCGTTCCTGGGCACCTTGGAACAAGTCGGCATCGCCACCCTTGTGTCTGTGCCGGTGGGGCTGCTTGCGGCTATCTACTTGGTCGAGTTCGGTAAGGGCCGCCTGAAGTTCTGGATCAGCTTCTTTGTCGACGTGATGACGGGTGTCCCTTCGATTGTCGCCGGTCTGTTCATCTACACCGCCCTGATCCTGACCGGGGTGCTCCAACAATCGGGCTTCGCTGCAGCGCTCGCATTGTGCATCCTGATGATTCCGGTTGTCATCCGCTCAAGCGAGGAAATGCTCAAGATTGTGCCTAATGATTTGCGCGAGGCTGCTCTTGCACTCGGCGTCCCGAAATGGAAGGTCATTCTGCGCATCGTTGTGCCGACAGCAATATCCGGGCTGATTACTGGGGCCATGCTCGCCGTCGCTCGCGTCGCAGGCGAGACAGCGCCGCTCCTCCTCACGACCTTCTTGGCGCAGGACATCAACCTGAATGCATTTAATGGCTCCCAGACATCACTACCCACATTCATCTGGGACCAGATCAGCCGTGGCACCACGTCATCGGTCAATCGTGCATGGGGCGCAGCGCTGGCCCTGATTCTCTTCGTACTCATCATCTACGCGGCTGCTCGGATCCTTGCCGCCCGATTCACCCCGAAGTCCCGGTAGAGGAGCAGTTGTGAGCAAGCAAATCGACATCAATGACCTCAACATCTACTACGGCAACTTCCTCGCCGTTGAGGGCGTTAACCTCACCGTCCGGGCCAATTCGGTGATGTCCTTCATCGGGCCTTCCGGGTGCGGGAAGTCGACGGTGCTTCGGTGCATCAACCGCATGCATGAGGTTGTGCCCGGAGCACGCGCTGAAGGTTCAGTTCGACTCGATGGGGAGAACATCTACGGCCCCAACGTCGACCCAGTCCTCGTACGCCGCACGATTGGCATGGTCTTCCAGCGGCCTAATCCGTTCCCGACCATGTCGATCTATGACAACGTCGTCGCGGGGCTACGCCTCGAGAAGACCAAGGGCGATAAGCGCAACCTCGACGAGGTCGTAGAGAGTTCGTTGCGCGGTGCCAACCTCTGGGAAGAGGTGAAGGATCGCCTGAAGAAGCCGGGCGCAGGCCTTTCCGGCGGTCAGCAGCAACGTCTATGCATCGCGCGCGCAATTGCCGTTGAGCCCAAAGTTCTCCTGATGGACGAGCCGTGTTCTGCGCTAGATCCGATCTCCACACTCGCGATCGAAGACCTCATCCGAGAGTTGCGCGAGCGCTACACCATCATCATCGTGACTCACAACATGCAACAAGCCAGTCGAGTCTCGGATATGACTGCGTTCTTCAACCTCGCTGCGGTAGGCAAGCCGGGCAAACTGATCGAGGTCGGTCCCACTCAGCAGATCTTTACGAACCCTCAGGAGAAGCAGACCGAGGATTACATCTCCGGGCGCTTCGGCTGATTTAGGTCACTCGACGGTGACGCCCTTGCCGACCACCACAATGCCAGCGTCGCTCACGGTAAATCTGCCGCGGTCGCGCGCGAGATCCACGCCTATCTCACCATGCTCCGGGACTACACAGTTCTTATCAAGAATTGCTCGCCGCACAACCGAATTGGCACCGATGCGCACGCCTGACATCAAAACAGCGCCTTCGACGATGGCGCCGCTCGCGATGTACACGTCATCGGCGATGACAGAGTTGCGTACGTGCGCGCCCGCGATGATCGAGCCGGCACCCACGATGGACTCATATGCGCTACCGCCCTCGACGAACTTCGCTGGCGGATAAGGCGGACGGTCGCTGAGGATCGGCCACGCGTGGTTATAGAGATTGAAAATAGGATGCACTGACACCAGATCCATGTGGGCGTCGTAGTAAGAGTCGACTGTGCCCACGTCTCGCCAGTAGCCAGCATCGCGGTCGGTAGAACCGGGCACCTCGTTGTTATTGAAGTCGTAGACAGTTGCGAGGCCCTGCTCGGTCAGCATCGGGATGATGTTGCCACCCATGTCATGCCGCGAGCTCTCATCGGCGGCGTCTGCACGCAGTGCCTCGATGAGAGTTTTTGTGTTGAAGACGTAATTTCCCATCGAGACGTACGACAAATCCTCCGCTCCGGGTATGCCTGGTGGATCAAGTGGTTTCTCGAGAAAGCGCTTGATGGTCAGACCGTCGGCGGCCGTCTCGATAACGCCGAATTGGCTTGCCTGCGACCGTGGCGCACGAATGCCCGCAACCGTGACACCCGATCCCGTCTCAATGTGCTGCATCACCATCTGCAGCGGATCCATGCGATAGACGTGGTCTGCGCCGAACACTGCGACGTAATCCGGATTTTCATCATGGATCAAATTCAGACTCTGGAAGATCGCATCAGCGCTGCCGGTGAACCAGCGCGGACCGAGACGCTGCTGGGCCGGGACCGGTGTCACGTGGTCGCCCAAAAGCGCCGGCATCGGCCACGTACGCGTGATGTGTCGATCGAGAGAGTGCGACTTGTATTGAGTCAGCACACAGACGCGACGCAGTCCAGCATTGATAAAATTAGAGAGCACGAAGTCGACTAGCCGATATGCGCCGCCGAATGGAACAGCAGGCTTGGCGCGGTCTGCCGTCAGCGGCATCAGCCTCTTGCCCTCACCACCTGCCAGAACGATCGCAAGAACGCTGGGCCCAGTCTTCACATCTCAAGGGTAACCGCCAGATCAGATGTACGCGGCCGACTTCGAGGTCCTAGGCTGCGAACTATGCGTATCGGGATTCTGACCCGCGAGTGGCCACCAGATGTCTATGGCGGGGCAGGGGTGCATGTCGCCCAACTCGTCGCTCACCTGCGACCACATCTCACAGTGGACGTGCAGTGCTTCGGAGAGCCTCGTACGGACGCACTCGCTCATACCCCTCCCTCGGACATGACCGGTGCGAATTTCGCCCTCCAGACCATGGCTGTGGACCTAGAAATGGCACGTGACGCAGCCGGGGCGGATCTTTTGCACTCTCACACGTGGTACGCAAACCTCGCTGGCCACCTCGGCGGCCTCCTCCACGGGGTCCCCCACGTGATCACTGCCCACTCCCTTGAGCCTCGACGGCCTTGGAAGGAGGAGCAGCTCGGCGGTGGTTACCGAATCTCCTCCTGGGTCGAACGAAGCGCCTATGCCGCGGCAGACGCCATCATCGCGGTAAGCAATGGCATGCGCGACGACGTGCTGGACGCCTATCCATTCGTCGATCCTGATCGCGTACATGTAGTGCACAACGGTGTGGATACAGATGTCTACCGGCCCACAGATTCCACCGACCTTCTCGACGCTGCCGGGATTCGAACCGATCAGCCCTACGTCGTCTTCGTTGGACGCATCACTCGACAGAAGGGGATCTTGCACCTGATCCAAGCTGCACATCGATTCGAGGGCATCAATCTCATCTTGTTCGCGAGCTCGCCAGACACTCCTGAGATGGGCCAAGAAGTCGCTGAGGCGGTTGCGGAACTACGCGTCGCGAATGGCCCCGAAAGCGTCGTATGGATCCAAGAGAATGCTCCGCGGCCGCTCATTCTTCAGGCGCTCAGTCACTCGCTCGCCTTCGTCTGTCCGTCAATCTACGAACCGCTAGGCATCGTCAATCTTGAGGCAATGGCGTGCGAGACAGCGGTCGTGGCAAGCGCCGTAGGCGGTATCCCTGAAGTTGTAGTCGATGGAGAGACCGGCGTCCTCGTGCCCTACGACGCCGCCGAACCGCGCGCTTTCGAGCACGCTTTTGCAGATGCCGTCAACGATCTCGCCGCGGACCCAACTCATGCACGACGCATGGGCGAGGCTGGTCGGTTGCGAGCGATCGCCCACTTCGGTTGGGATGCAATTGCCTTGCGCACGATCGACGTCTACCGGGCCGCGCTGCAGCGCTAGACACACAATTCGCATCTCTGACGCGCGGATGGTTCTCAGCGATTAACGCTGGCCGTGACCATGCTTCGCGCAGAAGCACTGAGCTGCGTTCGAAGTTCGGTCGCTTCGTCGAGATTGCGTCCAATTGCGGCGACCAGAAATGGCTCAAACAGCGACCAGCCCATCAGCATGGCGAGAACCTGGGCCGCTAGGAGACGTGATTGCTCAACATCCTGCACGCCGAGGTTCTGCACCACCTCCGCCGCCGCAGCCATGACTGGGAACTCCACCTGTTGAGTGGGCATTGCGCCATCTACGATGATCCGAGCCATCGCTCGCATCGCGATATGGGGGCGGGGATCCTCAGTAGTCATAAAGCTGACACCGCCTCCGCTTGCCAACGACTCAGCGAAGTATTCCTGGACGTCACGCACAACTGCTTCGACTAAACCAGCCTTGGAGCCGAAGTAATGGTGTACGAGTCCGTGATTGACGCCGGCGCGCTCGGCAATTGCCCGCACTGATACGTCGTTAGGCCCGAACTCGGCAAAACACGCCATCGCGGCTTCAATGAGAACTCTCTCGCTTGCCGCACGGCCCCGCTGTCGTACCTCCGGGACAGGCTCATCGCTCACTTGTCCAGCATCCCACGCATGCCAGTTACCCGCTCGTTAGTCAGCCCCGGCGCCCAATGATCAGATCGGCCACTAGACCGGTCCAACCGGTCTGGTGTGAGGCCCCAAGCCCTGCCCCATCGTCCCCATTGAAGTACTCATAGAAGAGAGGCTCCTTCCACCGCGGGTCCTTGCCGAAGCGGTCTGAGCCCCCAAATTCGGCGCGCCACCCGGTCGGATCTGGGATAAAGAGAGAAATGAGGCGACGACGGAGCTCATCGGCTACCTCTTGAAGATTCATGCGCACGCCACTGCCGGTCGGGCATTCCACCTTGTAGTCGTCCCCGAAATACATGTGAAATCGCTCGAGGGCCTCTATGACGAGGTGGTTAATCGGAAACCACACTGGGCCGCGCCAATTGGAGTTGCCGCCATAGATTGCGGTCTGCGACTCCGCCGGCTCGTAGTCGACCTGGAAAACTTTCCCATCGACTGTGATCGAATAGGGATCCTGCTGATGTCGCTTAGACATTGAC
>CAFBMR010000038.1_pt1 | contig 15884 bp, 18 predicted proteins | sample 7269021 | NCBI WGS metagenome assembly CAFBMR01 (sample SAMEA6814071, study PRJEB35770) | uncultured Actinomycetes bacterium | biome: Freshwater; feature: Freshwater reservoir; material: water | place: Czech Republic | collected 2017-05-23 | depth 30m m
CTGCCGTTTAACCACAGCATCGTTCAGGGCGCGCGCACCCCATGCCTCGAAGGCCAACGCGATGTCATGTACCCCATCTTTAAGGAGCACGGGTTCAAGTACGACGCGTCCAATAGCGGCACGCTTCAGTGGCCGTCTATGAATGAGTATGGCCTCTGGGAGTTCCCACTTCAAGACATTCATGTCTCAGGATTCGGTCGTGACTCGCTTTCCATGGACTACAACCTCATGTGTCAGCAAAACGGCTCCGGCGGTGCCGATTGCAACGACACAAGTGACCAAGCCGTGTGCGATCAGGCCCGTCAGTCGACGTATGACTCGCTCATGGCCGCAACCGATGCCGTCTACAACGGCAATCGGGCCCCGCTGTTCTGGGGTATGCACTGGAAGGCACTTATGTGTGGCTCTTACATCCGTGCCGTCAACCAGTTCATCCGCGATGCCGTGGCCCAGTACCCTGACATTCAGTTCATCTCCAATAAGGATCTGGTGACGTGGCTGGAAGCTCAGGACCCATTAGTCCTCGCGAAGTTGCGGGCGCAGGGCGCTCAGTCGTACTGAGCGATCCCTTTGCCGCGCTTGTGGCATTGCCGGATGTAGCCGAGGCCTGCAAGGTCGCGCGAGACGAAATTGATGCGTTGCTATGGGATCGTCGTACTCGAGGTCGCACAGCCGAATTAAGTATGCGCTCCGCTCGTCTTGGCGCTCGTGAGTCAGCGGCGATCGAAGGCGCGGAAGTCCCCATTGATCAGGTGCTCGCGGGAGCAGGAGTCGACTCTTCACCTGTGGGTGCGGTGCTCGGTGCCGCACTACGTGTGACCGTTGAGGTGCCTCATCAAGTAGCTGCGTGGCGTACAGCACCGCTGCAAGCGCTCGCCGCACTCCATCTGCTTGCGGCCCGCGATGTGCTCGCTGTCGATGACCTCGGGCGGCCACGATCTAACGACGATGCCGATGATCCGCTGCATCTTGGTCCAGCGCCAAGTTCAAGCGAGGCGACTGCTCGACTAGACGCGCTGGCTCGTGTGCTCACACTGCAGACCGAAGCCCCCGCGCTTGTCGTTGCCGCGATCGCACATGCCGAAATCATGGCCCTTCGCCCATTCGCCTGGGGCTCAGGCCTCGTTGCGCGAGCGGCGGTGCGACTCGTGCTGGCCGATCGAAGTGTTGACCCCGGAAATCTCGTTTCTCCAGAGCACGGCTTCCGCACCATGGGCCGTGCTTCGTATGTGGCAGCACTTCGGGCGTACATGTCCGGCACTCAGACCGGAATGTCCGAGTGGCTCGTCTGGCATGCAGGCGCTGTTGGATTCTCGGCCGCTGAAGCGCGGGTGGCTCTCGACTGATGTTGTCCACAGACGTGGCACTCGGTCTTTTGTCCTTCTGAGATTCCCGCGACGCTCACCTTCACCGACTTCACGCTGGAGGAATCATGCGTCCCGTTCTTGTCACTGACCATCCCGAACTTCTCGATAACTGCCTACGCGTTGCGGCGGCCGTTGGTGTGGAGATTGAACTCGTCCCTGACGTCGGTGCCGCTCGAGCCCGATGGGGCGGTGGATCTCTCGTCTTGGTTGGAGCCGATGTCGCTCAGCGGGTTGCGCTTGCCGCACCTTCGCGCCGGAGCGGGGTCATCGTCGTTGCTCTTGAGGAGCCAGATGCGACGATTTGGCAGGCTGCCGTGAGTCTTGGGGCTGAACACGTTGCGGTCTTCCCCACTGCAGACAGTTGGCTAGCTGCTCGCTTTGCTGACGCTCAGCAAGGACCCGTGCGTAGCGGACTGGTCGTCGGAGTCCGCGGAGCGCACGGAGGCGTCGGCACGTCAACAATTGCTGCTGGCCTGAGTCTGGTCGCTGCGCGCAATGGACATCGCACCCTTCTTATCGATGGAGATTGCGCTGCGGGTGGACTTGACGTTTTGTTGGGCGCAGAAGACGAACCTGGCATGCGTTGGCCCGAAATCATGTCTGCTCGTGGCCGTATTGCCCCGAGTGACTTCGAGAGCGCGCTCCCTCATCTCAATGGTATGAGTGTGCTCTCTTGGGACCGCGGTCCGCTAATGCCGTTTGTTGGAGATGCGGTCGAGGCCGTCATGGCGACTGCCGTTCGCGGGTTTGATGTGACAATTGTCGATCTAGGTCGTGACTCGGATACCTGTTTTGAGTCCCATTTGAGTGCGACGGTTTTGGTTGTGGCTGCATCCGTTCTCTCAGTTGCTGCGGCCCATAGATTGCTTCAGTCATCTGGACGGCTGATTGATCCCCTGCATCTGATCGTGCGCGGGTCGAGAGCCGATGCAGACCTCGTTGCCGAATCACTTGGTCGCCCCGTGACAGCGGTGTGTCCTGATGAGGGAGATGTCCGTCGAGCGGCGGGTGAAGGCGAGTTACCGGCGATGCGGCGACGCGGATCGCTCACTGCTGCATGCACGACGCTGATGGCGGCTCTGCACCCGCAGCCACTGGCGGCGTGATGATGTCCACGACTCTTATCAATCGCGTACGGCATCAACTTGTTCTTCGGGCTGTAGATCCAACACCAGCCCGAGTGGCAGCGGTACTCCGTGAAGATGGCGTCGTCCTAGGTGACGATGCAGTGCTTGCCATGGTGCAGACCTTGCGAGATGAAATTGCGGGCGCGGGCCCGCTTGAGCAATGGTTGCGAGTCGAAGGCGTGACTGATGTCCTCGTCAATGGCGCCGACGAGGTTTGGGTTGATTGTGGGTCGGGACTGACGCGGATCGATGTTCAATTCCCCGACGATGACGCAGTACGTCGCCTGGCGCAACGCCTCGCTGCGTCGGCTGGCAGGCGGCTAGATGATTCGAGCCCGTTTGTCGATGCCCGCCTACCCGATGGATCGCGGCTACATGCGGTTCTTCCCCCAATTGCGCGAGATGGAACTTGCATCTCCCTGCGTGTTCCTCGACGACAGTCCTTCACTCTGGGCGAGCTATCCCGAAGTCGTACTGTTGACGCGACGATGGTCAACATTCTTCGTGCTGTCGTGCGCGCACGGTTATCCTTTCTCATTAGTGGAGGCACCGGATCTGGGAAGACCACGATTCTTTCCGCACTTCTTGCCGAGTGCGGTTCGAGCGAACGATTGGTCATTGTGGAGGACTCAACTGAATTGCGACCGGATCATCCTCATGTGGTCCGACTAGAGTCGCGACCAGCCAATGCTGAGGGCGCCGGAGCCGTAACTTTGCGCGACCTCGTCCGTCAGGCATTGCGCATGAGGCCCGATCGCATCGTGGTGGGTGAGGTACGTGGTTCTGAGATTCTCGATCTGCTCTCCGCGCTCAACACCGGTCACGAGGGCGGTTGCGGAACCATTCACGCCAACTCAGCACGAGATGTGCCTGCCCGTGTCCAGGCGCTTGGCATGACCGCCGGGATCCCCGGCGACGCGGTGCACGCACTTCTAGCCTGTGGACTTGACCTAGTAATTCATCTGAGTCGTGCCGGCGACGTGCGACGAGTCGAGACAGTTGCCCTCTTCGTGGATGGCGTGATGATCGACGCGTTGACTTTCCAAAACGACCGGTATCAACGCGGCCCGGGTTACGAGCACTTGCTCTCTCGCTTGCGCCCCGAGCTGATCGAGTTAGCCGCCTGATGGAACCGTATGCCGCGCTTGCACTTGCGCTTGCCGTGTTGCTTGTGATCCCGATGCCGCTAGGCCAACGCATTGATCGGATGCGCCCAACCTTAGGCGTCTCTGCGCCGCGATTGCGCGAAGTTCTCACCAGCTTGACGCAACGATTTCGAGCTCGAGGCCTTCGTTCTGCCGATGCACGCAGGGCTGGGATGCTTGACCTCCTCAGCGCCCTCGTGGCCGAATTGCAGGCGGGCCTGCCGCCTCGAACTGCGCTGACTCGGGCAGCGGAAGATCACCCGCAACTGTGTCCGCGCACCTTGGCCGCAGCGAGGTTTGGTGGAGATGTTGTCGAAGCCATGCGCGCCGACTCTCATACTGCACCTGTCCTTCAAAATGTTGCGGCAGCGTGGCAGGTAGGGGAGAGCGCAGGAGCGGGTCTCGTGACTGCGCTAGGCACACTGCTTGCGAGTGCTCGAGCCAGTGAAGATGTCCGGCGTCAACTCGCCGCACAATTAGCTGCTCCCAAGGCGACGGCCCGCATGCTCACCGCATTGCCGCTCATCGGATTGCTGATGGGCCTCTTGCTCGGTGGCGACCCTCTTAGCTGGCTACTGTCAACGGCTCCGGGGCTCGTCTGCCTATTCGGTGGAGTAGTGCTGACGAGCCTCGGTGCGTGGTGGACGCATCGCATCGCGCTGGGTGTGCAGGCTTACGCATGATCGTTGCTCTGTTACTTGCCGCCGCCGTACTGGTCGGCGGAATACCCACCAAGAGTCGTCGAAGATTCCGCGTATTCAATCCTGTTCGCGCGTTGCCTTCGCGCCGGCCTTTCAACCGGGCAACGATGATCCGCACTTTTGCTGTAACGGTCGGCCTGTCGATCGTTATGTGGGTGGGGAGTGTGCTCGGGTTTGTTCTTGGTTGTCTCGGGGCTTCGATTGTTGTATTCACGCTTTCGCGATCTTCACCACGTGCTGCTCGACGTCGACAAACGCAATTGCAGCAGCAGACTCCTCTCGTGGCGGATCTACTTGCTTCCTGTCTGGCGAGTGGAGCGACGATTCAAGCAGCTGTGTCAGCAGTTGCTCGAGCGATTGATCCGCCAATGTCAGAAGCGATGGCTATTGTCGAGCGATCACTGGCCGTTGGCGCTCCCGATCCGTGGAGTGAATTGGCGCCCTCGCCACTAGCACGTGCAATGCAAAGATCGACTCGCTCGGGTGCCCCTTTAGCGGATGTGCTTCCGTTGATTGCCGAAGAACTACGGCGCGATGCGCGGTTGCGTGCCGAGGCCGCAGCACGTTCCGCCGGAGTACGCGCAGTCCTTCCATTGGTCGCATGCTTTCTGCCCGCATTCCTTTTGATCGGGGTAGTTCCGGTCGTTGCATCCTTGGCGCAGGGCCTTTGGAGGTGATTTCGCCAGACCACGTTTTCCCCAGATTATGAATTGGGTATTCCGTGTTCCGTGCGCGTCGCTGAGTCTGTGGTCACGGTCATCGTGACCGTCCGACTTGAGTCGGAAGCGCAAGGAGAATCTATGCGTCGAGTTCTTGCCCGCCTTTCCCGCGACGATCGCGGTCTCACAACTGCCGAATACGCCGTAGGTACCGTCGCGGCAGCTGGTCTTGGTGGCCTACTCATCAAGTTGCTGACGAGTGATTGGGTGCGTGACCTCATTTGGAATCTGATCAAGAGTGCGATCTCTGTCTTCTTCCCGGCGTGACCGGAGCTGCTGCGCTCGTGCGGGTGAAGCTCACTCGTACGAGCGCGGCAGCGCGGTCATCGAAGCCGCTGTTGCGATACCGGCGCTTATTGCGATCACGTTGGCTCTCCTGTGGGTTATCAGTTTGGGGGTTACGCATGTTCGCGTCGATGAAGCGGCTTATTCTGCCGCGCGGCTTGCCGCCCGAGGAGTGAGTGAGGATTCCGTGCGACTAGCAGTGCAGTCACGTCTCGCTGATGCTGAGATTGAGATGACGGGCGATGCAGAAACCGTGTCAATCACTGTTACTGATTACGTGTTCGCAGATGTGCCAATTCTGCGGGGCTTTACGACACCAGTGAGTGCGACCGCCGTTGTGGCTCGGGAAATCGAGTGAGAGGTGATCGTGGGGCGGCTACTGTCTTCGCCGTGGCGATGGCGGCAATTCTCTTTGGAGGTGGGGTGGTGGGTCTGGCTGTCGCGGAGAGCACCGTTCGCCACACGAGGCTTGGGCATGTCGCTGATAGTGCGGCTTTAGCTGCCGCCGCATCGGGCTGCCCACTCGCCGAACGACTTGCGAACGAGTCCGGAGTGGCACTCGATTCGTGCGACTTCGATGGCCTCGACGCGGTCGTCTCGGTTTCGTGTCCGGGCGGCGGACTCCTGTCCCGATTGGCGATGTTGTCCGACCAACCGCCGCCCCGCCTAAGCGCCTCCGCCCGCGCCGGTCCTTGATTCGCCGCGAACGGCCACCCAGACATCCGACGTCTTCCCCTGGTTCCCCTATCGTGGAGAACCCAAAGCCGGTACGGTCAGGGTTCAGCCGCAGGGAGGTCCTCAGTGGGTATTCGTCGCGTGGTCACCGGCCACGACGCGCAGGGAAAATCCGTCTTCGCGCGAGATGAGTCCGTCGAAGCCCTCGAACTTCCGCTGTTTCCCGGTTGGCAGTTTTTCGACATCTGGGGTGGCGATTCCACCCCTCGATTCCCTGATGGTGGCGAGTTGCCGACAGCAGCGACCTACTTCCCGCCCCTTCACGGCTTCCGGTTTACTTTCTCGACCATTCCACCCGTGGATACGCCGCCTGCCGTGGGTGTCGATGAGGTCGAGGGCCTCGCTGAGGTGGAGCGTGCCCTGCCCGGGATGATGTCGCACCTTGAGGCCGACGGCATGCACACCACCGACAGCATTGATTTTGAGGTCGTGATCAGCGGCAAGGTTTATCTCCAACTTGATAGCGGCGAAGAGCGACTCTTGCTTCCGGGCGACACCGTCGTACAAAACGGCACGCGTCATGTATGGCGCAATCCCGGCCCCGAGCCCTGCCTCTTGGCCGTCGTGATGATCGGCGCACATCGAGTGAAGGACTGACCATGGATATTCGGCTAGATGGACGACGCGCGATCGTGACTGGAGCGGCATCCGGCATTGGTGCTGCCATCGCACAGTCGCTGTCTGAATCCGGGGCCCTGGTGTTGCTGACCGATCGCAATGCGGCCGGGCTGAAGACCGTGGCTGAGTCGCTCGCGGGATCTTCCGCACAAGCAGTTGTTGATTTCATGGACGACGATGCCGGCGAGCGCGTCGTGGCCGCTGCCGTCGATGCATTCGGTGGCATCGACATCGTGATCAACTGTGCTGGGGTTCTCGAGACTGCGCCATTTGGCGAGATGACCGCCACACTCTTCGACCGCATCATGAAGATCAATGTGCGCGGCGCCTACACGGTTACTCTCGCCGCCTTCCCGTACCTCTCTCGCGGTTCGGCTGTCGTAAACATCGCGTCTGGCAACTCCGTGCTCGCATCTCCGGGGGGCAGTGCCTATGCGACATCCAAGGGTGCACTTGTCTCGATGACACGCGGCATCGCCGCTGACCTATCGCCGATGGGCATTCGGGTCAATTGCATTTGCCCAGGACCCATCGAGACGCCATTGCTTGAGTCCGCGTTGTCCGACCCAGATATCAACGCCATGATCGTCAATGCAGTGCCAGCCGGTCGAGTCGGTCTGGCGTCGGAGATTGCTGCGGCTGCGACTTTCCTTGCCTCAGACGCGGCCTCGTATATGTACGGTGCCAGCATCAATGTTGATGGGGGAACGACTGCGGTGTGGAGTCCTGCGGCTCCAGGTACGTCGCCAGAGGAGTGAGCATGGATGAGTTCACGCTTCATCGCAATCTGATCCAACGTGTCAACATCGGCGACTCGCTGACTCGTGCGGCGGCGCGCTATCCCCGCAAGGAAGCGATTGTCGATGGCGATCGGCGCATGACTTACCGCGAATTTGACGATGCGGTCAACCGCATAGCCCACGCGCTGATCGCGCGCGGATATGTGCGCCATGATGCACTCGCAATTTTGTCGGGCAACAGTCTTGAGTTTCTTCAGGTCTACTACGCATGTGCCAAGATTGGCGTGGTTGCTGTCCCGCTCAGTCTGGTGTGGCGGGAGAAGGAGACTTCCTACGTCCTCCAGCACTCCCGCGCAAAAGGTATTGTCGTCGAAGCCCAACTGCTGAATGGACTCGACGGCGTCCTGCCGCAGTGCCCTGAGCTAGTCGACGTATTCATTGCTCCGGGCACCGCCTCGGGTGATGATCTCGCCACGGCAGAATCTCGTGGAGTCACTCTTCGCGATCTTGCGGAGGGCCAAAGCTCCTCCGCAGTCGAGGTATATGTCGAAGATCGTGATCCGTTGTCGTACATGTACACCAGCGGGACGACTAGTGCGCCCAAGGGCGTCGTATCAAGCCACCTCGCGCTCTACATGGGATCGCTTACGGCTGCAATCGAAATGCAGTTTACGACCAACGACCGCATGTGCACGATGATGCCGTTGTTCCACATCGCCCAGCTCAATGCCTTTTCCACACCAAACGTCATGGTGGGCGCGACTTTGGTGCTCAAGCGCGGCTTTGATGCCCCAGGGCTCTTAGAACTAATTGAGAAAGAACGCATTACCTTTGTTTTCGGGCTTCCAGCCATGTACCGCGAAATGATCGACCATGCCGACATCAAGACGCGGGATATGTCGTCACTGCGCCGCTGTGGCTACGCGATGGCGCCACTGCCGAAGGCAGATTTCCTCCGCGCCATGGATGCATTTGGCTGCGAGTTCTCCCTAGGTTTCGGGCAAACCGAGATGGTGCCCATGACGACGTTGTTTCACCCAGAGCAGCAGTTGTCGCATCACGGATCTGTGGGGACGCAGATCGTCAATGTCCAGCTCGAGATCATGGACGACTCGGGCAATATTCTGCCGTGGGGCCAAAGCGGTGAGATCGTCTATCGCGGCCCGCATGCGCTTGAGGAATACCTGCGCAATGATGAGGCGACCCGAGAGGCGATGACACATGGGTGGTTCCACTCGGGTGATCTGGGCCATTTTGATGAGGGAGGAGTCCTGTGGTTTGAAGACCGCAAGAAGGACGTCATCAAAACCGGCGGCGAAAACGTTGCCTCCCTTGAGGTGGAGAAGGCGCTACTTGAAGCCGAACCGCGAATCCAATCTGTCGCTGTGATCGGTTTGCCTCATGCGAAGTGGATCGAAGCAGTGACTGCTCTAGTGATCCCGCACATAGGCCAGACACTCACGCCCGAAGAGGTTGATGTGGCAGCCCAAAGCGCGCTCCCTAAGTTCAAGTGCCCCAAGTCTGTGGTCATCATGTCCGAGTTTCCGCGTACAGCCACAGGCAAGATCCAAAAGAATATTCTGAGAGAGATGTTTGCCGACCACTACGAAGGAGCATGAGCATGAGCCTGCCTTCCTATCGGCAATTGCCGATCAGCCCGGATAAGCCACCGCGATCTGCGTGGGGAGTGTGGGGCGACGATGATCAACTGGGCACCATGAACCTGCTTACAGTCGAGCGCGCTCAACGCGGCTTGGCTTTAGCGAAGCGTGGTGCGATCTTCCCGCTTAACTGGAATCTCGAGCAGCCGTTCCCGCCGTTCTATGGGCGCAAGCCACTCGTCCATCACATCGATCGGCCTGTTCCCGGTCATCCGCTTCTTGATGACTCAATGGATTCATTCTTCACGCAGGCATCAAGCCAATGGGATGCGTTATGTCATGTGGGCAATCCCGATTATGGCTTCTACAACGGTCGTAAGGACGAGGATTTTACGGGCGAAGAGGGCACCCTCAACGGGATCGAGCACATTTCACGCAAGGGCATTGTCGGCCGCGGAGTTCTTCTTGACATCGCGCGCCACTGGGCGTCCCTCGGCAAGTCACTTGACGGTGGTGAATGCGTGGAATTCACGGTCGCTGACGTTGAAGCGTGCCGCAAGGCCCAGGGCGTCGAGATTGAGACGGGTGACATCCTGATTCTGCGAACTGGCTGGATGGAGTGGTACCTCAAGGCCAGTGCCGAGGTGAAGCAAGGATTGGCAGAGGATTCACTGGCTAGGTTGAAGACCCCTGGTCTCGCTGGTGATGAATCAGTCGCGGAGTACCTCTGGGATCTCCATATTTCGGCAGTTGCTGCGGACAATCCGGCGCTCGAAGCATGGCCGCATAAACTAGAAATTGATCACTACCTGCACTACCGATTAATCCCACTCTTGGGAATGACACTGGGCGAGATGTTCTTCATTGAAGATCTCGCCTCCGACTGTGCGGAGGATGGCGTGTACGACTTCTGCTTTACATCTGCTCCACTCAACCTGCGTGGTGGCGTGGGTTCGCCCCCGAACGCATTGGCAATCAAATGACCGGCGCTCGGGTGGCGATCGTCACCGGCGCAGGCAGCGGCATCGGAGCTGCGAGTGCAGTGCGCTTGGCTGAGGACGGCCCAGTGGTCGCGTGCGATATCGATGATGTGGGGGGTCAGCGCACCGTTGATCGAATTCGCGCGGCAGGTGGAACAGCGATCTATGTGCACCTAGACGTGGCGTCTGAGTCTGAATGGATCTCGATTGTCAGCAAGACGATCGAGACGTATGGACGCATTGACAGCCTCGTCAACAACGCTGGAATCGGCGACTGGGATCCGATCGAGACGGAGGACCTCGCCGTTTACCAACGCGTTGTCGACGTCAACCAGACGGGCACCTGGCTGGGGATGAAGCACTGTGCGAAGTGGCTGAAGGAAGCAGGAGACGGCGCGGTCGTCAACATCAGTTCCATCTTCGGCGTCTCAGGTGGTTTTGGTGGCGTCTCGCCGGGCTACCACGCTTCCAAAGGCGCCGTGCGCACACTGACGAAGGCAGCGGCGATTGGGTGGGCGAAGGATGGTGTTCGCGTCAATTCGATTCATCCGGGCGTGATCTTGACCAACCTGAATAAAGACATGGACATGGATCAACTGCAGGCCATCACGCCTTTCCGTCGTCTCGGCCAGCCTGAGGACATCGCCGAGGCGGTGGCTTTCCTCTGCAGCACGCGTGCTGGCTTTATCACTGGAGCCGAACTCAATGTCGATGGAGGATTTCTCGCCCAGTGAAAGACGAGATTGCAACATTGCAGATCCGAGTCGAATTTGGCATCACCCGGATGTTCGATCACGCCTGCGGCAACTGCGAAGCGTGTCTTCGAGGCGTACTGCTCTCATGCACTGAGCCGTGGGCGGTAGGGGTTGAGATTCTGCGTGGTGCAGTTGAGCCGGATGTGATGTTGCGGGCAGTGACTGCTGCAGCTGCCTTCGCTTCGAGTGGCGCGTCCACTGATGCCGTAGTGCTCGTGTTATCTGATACGCCCACGTTGGCTCAACTCATCCGAGCGATCCATGTTGGTCAAGTCCTGGAGTCCACATCGAGCGCCGACCCTGATGTGCGGGCTGCGCTTCAAGAGCTGACACCCACGGGGCGGCCTGATGTGGTGGTGACAGATCGACAAGGACGTGCCGCTGTTAAGGCGGTCGTACGAGGTGGCATGGTGGCTTTGCCGTTTGCGGAAGTGGATGCGCCTTCGGTGACCGAGCTGGTGCAACGAGAAGTGACGCTTGTTGGTCCAAAAGCCGTCCAAGATCTCGTAAACCGAGTGGGTCACCGTACGGAGATTGAGGCATTCCTGTGAGCGGGGCCACGACGCGGCTCGAACCCCCTCGGCATCAAGCACTTGGCGAAATCGTGTCTCGTACTGCAATGCGTCGACCTGATCACACGGCGTTGATATTTGCGGATGAACGCCGCACCTTCGCTGAGTTAGAAGAACGTGTGGCGCGTCTCGCTGGTGCGCTCGCGACTCGTGGAGTTGAGCGTGGGGATCGTGTTGCCATCCTGATGTTCAATTGCGTCGAGTTTGTCGAGACGTTTCTTGCCTGCCATCGCATTGGTGCCTGTGCAGTGCCGATCAATTTTCGACTCGCGGCCGCCGAAGTGCGGCATCAGGTCCTGCACTCTGGCGCGAAGGTCGTCGTTGTGGATGCCCAGCTAGACACTGTGGCACGCGAGGCGATTATGTCGAGTGATGCGGAGTTACTGAGCAAGAGTCCGACCGCTTCACCAACCGAGTCTCTTGCTCAAGCATTCGTGGATGGACCATGGATTGAGGGCGCAGTCGTTACTGAAGACGAGCTGGCGTTCTTGATGTACACGTCCGGCACAACCGGCGTGCCCAAGGCAGCAATGCTCACGCATCGCAATCTCGTGACGAACACGAACAACTGGCTTATTGAAGTGGGCGTTGGCGAGGAGGACGTATGGTTCTCTGGCCTCCCGTTATTCCACATCGGGGGCATCAATGGAATATTGCCGTTTCTCTACACCGGTGGCACCGCGATCATCACCCCATCGATGGGTTTCGATGCCGCCCAGACGGTTGCGGATCTGGCTACGCACGATGTGACGATCTGCTTTTTTGTACCGACTCAATGGGAAGCCATCTGTGAGTCCGTTTCGACGACTCGGACACAGCTGCCGAGACTTGCGCGAGGGCTCTGGGGCGGGTCGCAATGTCCATTGAGCACCTTGGAACTCATCGCTTCGACACTGCCGCACGTGGGGATCTACAACGCCTTCGGGCAGACTGAGATGTCCTCTAATACCTGCTTTCTGAAACCGGCCGACTCCATCCGCAAACGCGGCAGTGTCGGCAAGGCCGTGGTGAATGTAGAAGTCCGTATCGTTGATGAAGATATGAACGACGTGTCGGACGGAACCGTGGGTGAGATCGTCTATCGCGGACCTACCGTGATGAAGGGTTACTTCAACGACGACGATGCAACCGCTGCGGCTTTCGAAGGTGGCTGGTTCCACAGCGGCGACCTTGTAGCGCGAGACACAGATGGCTACATCACTGTCGTAGATCGGCTCAAGGACATGATCATCAGTGGCGGAGAGAATATCTATCCGGCCGAAGTCGAACGTGTCTTGTTGGAGCATCCTGCGATCATTGACGCAGCTGTCGTTGGTGTGCCGCATCCGAAATGGGTAGAAACTCCTATCGCGGTTGTTGTATGCGCGGGTAGCGCACCTGATGAAAATGAGCTGATCGAATTCGTCAAGGGGCGGATCGCCTCCTATAAGAAGCCTTCGCGCATTGTCTTTGTGGAGGAACTACCGCGCAATGCGGCCGGCAAGGTCCTGCGGCGTACGCTGCGCGAAGAATACGTGGATCTCGGAGGATCAGCATGAGTGCACACAAGGTTGCGGTAGTCACTGGCGCGGGCCGACCAGGCAGCATTGGATGGGCCACCGTGCAGCGACTCCTCGCCGGTGGCTGGAAGGTAGTGGCGTCCGACGTCGGACGCCCCTTGGAGTCACACCCCGACTACGAGGTGGCGGCCCCCGAGGATCTTCTTCGGTTAGGCACTGAGAACCCTGATTCGGTGCTTGCGGTGGCGTGTGACGTCACGAGCGAATCCGAGGTTGCGGCATTGTTTGCCGCTGCAGTTGAACGTTTTGGCCACATTGACGCACTCGTGAACTGCGCTGGGCTCGGCATTGGGCTCACGCCAGTTGTTGATCTGACCCTTGATGATTGGCGTGTCAACATCGACGTGATGGCAACCGGCGCGTTCTTAGTCGCGCGCGAAGCAGCGCGTGTGATGTCTGCCCAAGGACATGGTGGTCGCATCGTGACAATCTCGTCTCAGGCAGGCAAAACGGGCATGCCGCTCCTCACCGCCTACTCCGCAGCGAAGTTTGCAGTCATCGGTCTCACGCAGAGCATGGCGATGGAACTCGGTCCTCTCGGCATTACCGTCAACGCAATCTGTCCAGGCACGATCGAGACACCGCTTTTGCATGTCAAAGGTGGCTTGTACGAGAAATACGCAGCATCCGCTGGAATTTCGGTGGAGGACTACCAAAAGCGCATTCTCAAGTTCATCCCCCTGCGCAGACTCGGCAGCCCTGAGGACATCGCTGAGTCTGCAGCGTTCCTGTTGTCCGATGCCGCTTCATTCATCACGGGTGAAGCGCTCAACGTCACCGGTGGACAGGAGATGCACTGATGAGGGCACTTGTTTATAAGAGTCCCGAGAACGTCGTCGTGGAGACGTTCCCAGATCCTGAAGTTGGCCCGCGCGACGCCCTGCTGACTGTTGAGGCCTGCGGCGTGTGCGGCTCTGATGTGTCGAGTTATCTGCATGGACATTACGTGAGCGAGGGGCAAACCCTCGGCCATGAGATGTCGGCCGTGGTCAAGGAGATCGGCGCTGAACTAGCCCAGGCGCTCCCTGTTGGCACTCGTGTTGCTGTGCGACCAGCGCGCTCCTGCGGTGTCTGCCCCTATTGCATTGATGGCGTTCCTGGTCTGTGTGGAGACTCGGGCGCCCGCACTTTGGGCTATGGCGCACGGGGTGGTTATGCAGATCTAGTGCTTTACACCGATGTCACTGTCGACGCGGACCTCTATGCGATTCCCGCGAACGTCTCCGCCGACGAAGTGTTGTGGGCCGAACCGCTTGCTGTTGCAGTGCGGGCGGTGCGTCGTGCGGGAGCAGTTGAGTCGGTGCTCGTGCTTGGCGGTGGATCGGTCGGACTGTGTGTTGCGGCGGCCGCCAAGGCAGCGGGCATCGTGCGCGTCACTGTCTCTGAGCCCCGCGACGAACGTCGGGCAGCAGCAGCTCAGATCGGCGTTGGTGCCGTGAAGCCAGGTGATGAGGTCGAGCTCGTGGACGCAGTCATCGATACGTCCGGAGTTGCTGCCGCCATAGAGGCAGCAGATGTTGCCCTGCGTCCGGGCGGTGTCTTTGTAACAGTGGGTTTGGGAGATCGGCCCGTTCCGTGGCCAATTCACGATGTAGTTGCGTCGTTCGCGTATTCAGACGACGATTTTGCACTCGCAGTCGATCACATCGTGTCTGGGCGCGTCCGACTCGGTGCATTTGTCACACATCGCAGTGGTCTCGCTGGGGCGGGAGACGCTATCTCGGCGTCGGCGCATGACCCGTCAGTGGTGAAGGCTGCGATCGTCCCCTCGCTGGACTAGTTGATCACCATTGGGAGCCGCGCACGCGCGCTTGACTTATCTGGCCGTCCGCGTCTATGAAGACACGAATGCCTGACGGCCGAGTGCTCAGCCAGAAAAGCAAGAGGCTCACAACGATGACAGCAATCCCAACCAGCATCATCCACATGCGCGCATCGGCTACTCCGATGATGATGCCAGCGATGCCGATGAGGAGTCCGAGGATTAATAGGACCGTCTGGCCACCCTTGCGAGCAGAGGGCGGAGACAGGACCGTTTCTGCATCAGAGCGAAAGGCGATCCGGTAGCCGCGAAGTAGGAGACGTCCCACTTCGTCCTCGACACTCACCCCTGGCATGACGAAAGTGTGCCAGTCGGGGGGAGTATTGCAAGCAGTTTTCGGGGTTTACCCCTCATCCTTAACAGCAAACCTGTCACACGCTTTCAGGACGTGCTTATCCCGCCCAGCATCGCTGCGAGTAGACGTTTCGCACCGTCCTTATCGAGCGGGTTGTTGCCGTTGCCACATTTTGGCGACTGGACGCATGCTGGACAACCAGCGGAGCACTGGCACTCGCTGACGGCGGCGAGAGTTGCAGCGAGCCACTCGTACGCCCGCTCGAACCCACGATCAGCGAAGCCTGCGCCACCTGGGTGCCCGTCGTAAACGACGATTGTGCACATGCCCGTGTCGGGGTGTAGCGCCGTCGAGACGCCACCGATGTCCCATCGATCGCACATGGCGATCAGGGGGAGTAGACCGATGGCCGCGTGTTCGGCCGCATGAGCAGCGCCTGGTACATCGCCCTCAGTGAGAGATGCTTGCAGGAGTACGTCATCTGGGATCGTCCACCACACTGCGCGTGTCTCAAGAGTGCGGATCGGCAGCTCAACGGCTTCTTCACCGAGAACTTCGCCGGTGAGATAGCGACGCCGCATGAAGCTCACCACTTGAGCGGTGACTTCAACTGTGCCGCGCGAGATCGTGACGTCAGCCCATGTAGCGCTCTCGTCGGTTGTCAGGATGTGCACGTCGCTCACATCGCGAGCCTGCGTCGAATAATCCACGCGCGCTTCTTCAACCAGTGCGACACCTTCGACTAAGTCGAGTTGACGAACGACATATGTCTCACCTTGATGTACGTACACAGCGCCGCGATGTGCTTGCGAATGAGCGCTTGATGCGTCGATCGTGCCGAGCAAGCGTCCGGTGTCGAACTC
>CAFBMR010000039.1_pt1 | contig 15747 bp, 13 predicted proteins | sample 7269021 | NCBI WGS metagenome assembly CAFBMR01 (sample SAMEA6814071, study PRJEB35770) | uncultured Actinomycetes bacterium | biome: Freshwater; feature: Freshwater reservoir; material: water | place: Czech Republic | collected 2017-05-23 | depth 30m m
CGATCACCTTGGCGAGTACGGATTTCACGTCGGGTTCGCGAGTCACGGGCGTGACGTTGACGGCCGCCTTGGCAAAGAGGGCGATAGCAGCCACGCCACAGGGCACCTCGGCAGCACAGATCGCGACCTTAACGCTTGGCTTTGCGAGATCTGCGACGGAGCCAACATTCGCGGGATTGCCGGGCGGCGTTGCAATCTGCAGTGTGTTGGATGCGAAGTCCACTGGGTTGGCGGCAAGTTGCGCATCTACGACCTCTTGCATGATTGCCGTGTCAGCGCTGGCAAAGACGTCGACTTCAGCACCTTGAGCAATCTGCTCAGCGAGTGAACTGCTGCCCCCAAAGTTAAAAGCGATAGACGCGTCGGGATGTGTGGATTCGAACGCTTTGCCGATCTCGGTGAAGGCACCCGTCAACGACGACGCAGCCGAGACCTTGAGAGTGGGCACGGATGTAGATCCACCTGAGGAGCAGGCGGTGAGGCCCAGCGCGATCAAGACGACCACTGCAATTCGCACTACTTCTCCACGATTTCGATCACGACGTTCGTCGATTTGATGGAGGCAATGGCCGGAACGCCGGGCTCAAGACCGAGCTCATCGGCGGCTTCACGGCTCATCAAAGACACAAACCGGTGCGGCCCGGACTGAATCTCGACCTGGGCCATGACCGTGTCGCGGACGACTCTGGTCACGATGCCTGCGAAGCGGTTGCGGGCAGACTGCGCCACGATCGGTCCCACGGGGGCAGCGGGGCTGAGTTCGCGCATGAGTGCGGCGACCGATGAAGCCTCGACGGTGGCTCGACCACCCTCCTCAGGGCCAGCCACGAGGCGACCCGCCTCGACCCAGCGACGAACGGTGTCGTCACTAACGGCGAGGAGTTCGGCGGCTTGAGAGACCCGCAATTGCGTCACAAAGGTGAGATTAGTGCCGCATCCGAGTCTGCGCAACCGGCAAGACACTCGCCGCTAGGTGGTAGTCGTCCTCCGACCAGGCTCCCCCACGCGCGATTACGCGGATGACGTATCGGCCCGCCGGGATCCGGGCACTGATTTCCTCAGCACCCGTGCCGCTATGAGCACTTCGGGTAAGGAGGCGCCCATCGGAGCGCAGGAGCGCGAGGTCATAGTCGGCCGGAAGATCCGACAGCGTGACCATTACGCGCGATGTCGCGCCAACGGTAAACGTCCAGAAGTCACGGTCGGATGCGGAGTGCAGCAGTTCATTCACGTCAGCGAGGTCCCATGGGGTCGCCGTCGCAACTGTGTCACCGGCCTGATCGAGAATCGAGCGGCCAAGGGGGCGCAGGAAGACAGCGACGTGGTACGGGTAGTTCGACACTTCACGTACAAAGGAACGCACCCGGACGACATACGTTCCAGGGAAAAGCCACGCCGACGTCAACTCATCGGTGTTGCCCGCCTTGTTGCTGCGACCCACGACGGTCCCATCACCACGGAAGAGGGCGAGATCTAGGTTGGCGTTCAACTGCGTCAGGTAGACATCCGCACGACTGAGCGCCTCGACGTTGAAGGACCAGAAGTCGACGTCGGTCGCAGTGTCGATGCGATCATCGGCCGTGAGGCTCGGTCCCATCGGTGTTGCGGCACCAAAAGTGTTGCCACCGAGATCAGGTGGCGTAACACGACTCGCGGCGAACCCCAAGGCGTAGGGCACCGTGTCGCTATAGGCACCGTTATAGCCAAATACGTGCACGTAGTACGTGCCGGCAGTGAGTTGGATCGCAATACTTTCTGACTGCGTACTTGGCCGCACGCTCGAAGCGAGCAAAGATCCATTTGCCTGCAGCAGATGAATGTCGTAGTCCGCCGGGAGCTCCGACAGATTCAGCGCGATGTCGTACGTTGCATCCAGCGTGAAGGTCCAATAATCCTGATCATTCAAGGAGATGTAGTCGCGGATCGTGCCCAGTTCGAGATCGGTCGCAGTCCCTTGGGAATCTCCACCGGGGTCGGCTGGTTCGGGCGTAGGCGGGGGTGGCGGCGGAACAACGGTGGGCGCGAACTGCACCGACAGGTGATAGGCCTGCGTCTCGCTGAAGGAGCCGGCATAGGGACTCACCCGGATGTAGTAGCGCCCAGCTGCTGCCTCGTACGTTATCGAGTCGACGTTCTGGCGATCGTTAATAGACGAAGCAACCAACTCATTAAGGCTGTTGTAGACGTCAAGGTCATAGTCACCCGGAAGGTTGCTGATCGTGACCGTCAACGTGCCGGAGGAAGCAAGGGTTGTCTTCCACCAGTCGATGTCTGAGGCAACGTCGATGTATTCATCAAGCTCTGCAGCAGGAATCGGTGTGGCCGTCGCAAAGGTGTCTCCTGCAGCATCGGCGCGCGCAAGTGTTGTGACAGAGACCGAGGTGGACGCGGGTGACGATGTCACTGAGCCGATGCTGCGAACAGAGACTGAGTACGTCGAGGATGCCGTCAGGCCCGAGAGCGCGCACGTGGGAGTGCCCACGGCAGAGGTGCAGGTGACGCCTCCCGGACTCGCAGTAACTTGATAGGAGGTCACACCGGTCGTGGGCGTTGGCTCCTGCCAGGCCACGTCAACCCGGCTGGCCGAGCGAGCGGTGGCAGTAACTGCGGTGGGTGCGGGAAGAGTGGCTGAGCCGCTGCCGAGGGCATCAAGCGCTGCAACAGGATCAACGAGTCCGGCGCCGAAGTCCTGATCGACTCCCACCGGCCCTAAGTCATCGGCGGTCGACATAAGTAGTTCGGGGACGTTGACTACCACGCTAAGAGCACGCGCTCGAGACAGCACAAGCGCTGCAGCGGCAGACACATAGGGCGTGGCCATCGACGTGCCACTCTTCGACGCGTAACCGCTTGGCCATGTCGAGTAGATCGCGGTGCCAGGGGCCGCGATGTCGACATAGTCGCCTTGGTTGGAGTAGGAAGCAATCAGGTTGTCGGACTGCGTGGCACTCACCGCGATGACGCCAGGGAATGCACCGGGGTACTTAACTGGCGATCCATATTCGCGATCATTGCCAGCAGCCGCAATGACAATGACGCCACGTGAGATGGCGTAGGCAACCGCAACTCCCTGCCCCGAGTCGTAGCCGCCACCCAGACTCATCGAGATGATGTCGGCACCATGGTCAGTCGCCCAAATGATGCCGTTAGACACCGAAGATGAGTAACCACTCCCGCTGTCGTCGAGCACCTTGATGGGCATGAGCTTGACATCGGGAGCGAGTCCGGCGACGCCAAGTGCGTTATCGGGAGTCGCGGCGATGATGCCAGCCACATGTGTGCCGTGACCGTGACCGTCATTGCGACCGTCGCCTTCCGGCAGAGTAAAGTCCTTACCGGCAACAAAAGAGCCACCGAGGTCGGGGTGTACGGCGACTCCTGTGTCGATGACTGCGACAGTGACATTTGCCCCGCGCGAGCGCGTCCACGTCGACTCGGCCTGCAAGCGATCAAGCGCCCACTGCTGCGGGCGCAGAGTGTCGTTAGTCATGCGCGTCGTGCGCACCGGATCGAGGAACTGCTGACGCACTTCGGTCTCGATCGTCACCAGAGTCGGGTTCTTCTGCGCAGCGGCGACTCGCGCGACTGCCTTGCTACGCGTCGATTCGCGCCACACACGTATGACGGGATGTCCGCCACGCGCGAAGACTGCCACGACTCGCGCGCCACGAGCCGACCGTTGTAGGCCGACCACAGCGGACGGGTCCATGCGAGTGGATGCCTGCGGAGTACTCCATGCCGGAGCGGTGACAGCAGGTGGGACCTGCTTGACGGTGGCCGCCTGAGCAGGTGCGAGACCCACGGCGAAAGCCAGCCCGACGACCGGCGCCACAAGGCAAGCCAGCCGTCGCGAGATCATGAGGAGATCGTAGTCCGAACCTGCGCGTCTTCAGTCCTTGTGCGCTTGAGCTCAAAGAACCCAGGAGTGCCCGCTACGAGGAGCGTGCCGTCCCAGAGGCGACCAGCGACCTCTCCGGTCGGGACGCGGCTGATCACGGGGCCAAAGAAGGCGATCTGCTCACCATCGGGGCCGGGCACGTGAATGACAGGTGTGCCGACGTCCATGCCCACCGGGTCCATGCCCTCATGGTGGGAGACCCGAAGCTCGGCGTCCAGCGCATCACTCGTGGCGGCTTCGGCGAGCTCAGCCGGCAGCCCCACCTCAGCCAGTGACTCCGCGATGACGGCCGGGAAGTCCCGGTTGTCTTCACCATGGATGCGATTGCCCATGGCCGTGTAGAGAGCGCCTACGCAATCCTCACCATGAGCGAGCCGCGCGGCCGTCACGACTCGCACCGGGCCCCATGCCGACTTCATGAGGTCGACGTACTTCTCGGGCAGTTCGCGGCCATCATTGAGCACGGAAAGTGACATCACGTGCCACGACACCTCGACGTCGCGCACCTTCTGCACCTCCAGCATCCAGCGGGAGGCTTGCCATGCCCAGGGGCAAATGGGATCGAACCAGAAGTCAACGCCAGTCATACCCCGATCGTACTCCGGGCATTCATGGCAGGATTCGACCCATGTCGCCAAACATCACTCGCGCTGAGGCTGCTGCCCGCGCCGCCATGATCCGCTCGCAGTCCTATGAGGTCACCCTCGATCTCACCCGTGGAGCCGAGGTGTTTGGCATGCAGACGCGGGCGACCTTCGAGTGCGTGACGCCGGGGACTTCGTCGTGGATTGACCTCATCGCACCCACATTGCATTCGGCGACTCTTAATGGTGTTGCCCTCGATGTGTCGGCCTTCGATGGCTTCCGCATTCCGCTACCTAATCTGCAGGCCGCGAACGTGCTGGAAATCAGCGCCGACTGCGCCTACATGAACACCGGCGAGGGTCTGCACCGTTTCGTGGATCCGGTCGACAGCGAGGTCTACCTTTACACCCAGTTCGAGACCGCCGACGCGCGTCGTATGTACGCCTGCTTCGAGCAGCCCGATCTCAAGGCCACCTTCCAACTCACAGTCACCGCGCCTGAGCACTGGCAGGTCGTAAGCAACTACCCCGGCGCTAAGAAGAGCGCCTCGGTCTGGGAGTTCGAGCCAACTCCGCGTATCTCCTCTTACATCACCGCACTCGTTGCTGGGCCATACGCATCGGTGTTCGACTCCTACACCGGTCCGCATGGCACGTACCCACTCGGTATTTACTGCCGTGCCTCACTTGCTCAGTACCTCGATCCCGAGGACATCTTCCTCGTCACCAAGCAGGGCTTTGAGTTCTTCGAGCGCTCCTTCGGTGTGGGCTACCCATTCGCGAAATACGACCAACTCTTCGTGCCGGAGTTCAATGCGGGAGCAATGGAAAACGCGGGCTGTGTGACCTTCCGCGAAGAAATGGTTTTCCGGTCTCGCGTGACCGATGCGTCTTACGAGCAGCGCTCCAACACGATCTTGCACGAACTCGCGCACATGTGGTTCGGCGATCTCGTCACCATGACGTGGTGGGACGACCTGTGGCTCAATGAGTCCTTCGCCGAGTGGGCCGCGCATCACGCTGATCGTTTGGCGACACGTTTCACCGATGCATGGACGACATTCCTTAACCAGCGCAAGGCCTGGGCCTATCGCCAGGACCAGTTGCCCTCGACGCACCCCATCGCGGCCGACATGGTCGATCTCGATGCAGTGCGGGTCAACTTCGATGGCATCACTTACGCCAAGGGCGCTTCCGCATTGCGGCAGCTTGTTGCGTGGGTCGGCGAAGAGGAGTTCCTGCGCGGCATTCAGGCCTACTTCACCAAGCACGCATGGGGCAACACCGAACTCAACGACTTGTTCGTCGAGTTGGAAGCGGCCAGCGGGCGCGATTTGAGTGGTTGGTCGCAGGAGTGGCTGCAGACATCAGGCGTCAACCTGATGCGTGCTGATATTTCACTCGACGCCGACGGCAACTACACCTCAGTCGCGATCTTGCAGGAGCCCCCGACTGTGCCTGAAGGCATTGCGCCCACGCTGCGTTCACACCGCATGGCGGTCGGCCTTTATGACCAGACTTCCGCTGGACTCGTGCGTCGCGATCGCATCGAACTTGATGTCATCGGGGCGCGCACTGAGGTGCCGCAACTTGCCGGCCAGAAGCAGCCCGATTTGCTGCTACTCAATGACGATGACCTCACGTTCACCAAGATTCGTCTCGACGAGCGTTCGTGGCGTACCGCGGTGTCGTCGATTGGCGCCCTGGAGTCCTCTATGCCTCGTGCACTGATCTGGGGTGCGGCGTGGGACATGACGCGCGATGCCGAGGTCTCGACAGGTGATTACCTCGAGCTCTACCTCAGTGGCATTCCGCGTGAGACCGACATTGGTGTCGTGCAGACCGTCATGCGTCAGTTGCGCACAGCAATCGATTTGTACGCCGCTCCTGAGCACATCGAGGGCTACACAATCCGTCTCGCAGATGCCCTGTGGGCCTGGGCACAGGAGTCTGAGGCAGGCAGCGATCGCCAACTGGCATTTGTGCGTGGGCTCACGGCAACTGCGACGACGCCCGCGCAGATCGACATCGTCGCGGGGCTGTTGGCAGGAAGCACGACTCTGCCTGGTCTCGCGATAGACACCGACCTGCGCTGGTCGCTGCTGCAGCGACTTGCGGCCAAGGGTCGCGCTGAACTCCCAGAAATCGAGCAGGAGTTGGCGCGAGACGCAACAGCCACCGGTCAGCGTCAGGCCGCCATCGCGCGCGCGTGCCGTCCGACCCCGGAGGCGAAAGAACTTGCGTGGGCCGATCTTGCCGAGCGCGACGACATGCCCAACGCGATGATCGAGTCGACCATCATGGGCTTTCAGCAAGGTGAGCCAGAGCTGTTGCTGCCCTTCCGGGCACGCTACTTCGGCAGTCTGAAAGATATCTGGGAGCGCCGAACCGCAGAGATGGCACAGGACCTCGCTGTCGGTCTCTATCCCGCGCTCCTCGTGTCCGCTGACACGCTGAGTGACACCGACGCTTTCCTTGCCGATGAGTCCCTGCATCCGTCGCTGCGTCGCCTCGTCACCGAGTGCCGCGATGGTGTGGCGCGTGCGTTGAGGTGTCGGGTACGCGACGCGCGCTAAACGTCGCGCACGTGCAGCACGGGGGCGCTGCGGCCTTGCTCACCCAGAGCAATAAGGCCGTCGCGCAGACCACCGAGCAAGTCACCGACGTTGAAGGATGACGTCATCGACATCGCCGCGAGTGAACAGGCGTGGTTGGTGAGGCCGACACGCGCCTGACGGCCAGTGATGATGTGCAGTTCGCGGTCGTTGGGGTCAACGGCAACCAAGACAGACATCGCCGGATCCTGCAGCTGCCCGTGGAGGGAAAGCGCAGTTTTGCGACCGCTCGCGAGGTCGCCGACGTAGACGCTGAACGTCAACCCCGAGAGCTTCTCTGCCGTTTGGACCAAGCGGGTCAATTCCGACCGCTGATGGTCAGTCAACACAGCAACATCACCAGCGGGCACTTGCGCCTCCTCGGTCGTCCTCAGATTCAGCAGCCAGGATCGAAGGTCGCTCGCCTACTGCCGCGTTGCCGATCCATAGGGCCTCACCACTCCAGGTAGTGGATCCCCCACGGCGCGCGTTGCGCGTCCAGCCCGGTGCGAGCACCAGGAGTGACACCACAAGAGCAACCGAAAGCGGGATCCCGAGGAAGAGCCCGAGGGTCTCCAAGGTCGAGTACGGGTACTCGGCGAAAACGCTTGTCATGACCCCGACTCTACCGAACGCGCCTCAAGCGCCCGGGCGACCCTGTCTACGAGCGGATACCTGCCGATGTCCTCAATGAGCACGGGGTTTCCGTCGTGATGAGCGAGCGGCACTCGCCAGTTGGGATACTCCTGATCTGTACCGGGCTGGTTTTGGGCACGCACTTCACCCACGAGATCGGGTAGTGAGACTCCCAGTAGTCGGGCGGGTGACTGCGCGAGGAGTTGATGTAGCGCGAAGACTATGTCCTCGGTACTAGAGCTCTCGCCAAGTAGCCCACGCTGGGTTGCGAGGTCAATCCACTCATCAATCTCGCGTTGTGCTGCAAGTCGTTCGGCGCTTTCGTCACCGGTGAGTAGCCCGAGTTCTGCACGAATGCGCACGTGCTCCAGTGCGAGGTATCCAGCAGTAGGTGGCAAATCGTGCACCGTCACGCTCGCGAGGACATCGCGGCGCCAGTGCTCGGGTGCGCGCAAACTCCCGCCGTCGCGCTCAAACCACAAGATGACCGTGCCCAGAATGCCGCGCTCCGCCAAGGCATCCTGAACCCATGGTTCGACAGTGCCCAGATCCTCACCGATCACGACGCAATCGGCGCGTTGCGCTTCGAGCGCGAGGATGCCCAACATTGCCTGATGGTCAAAGGTGACGTAGGTGCCTTCATAAGCGGGCATCCCATCGGGGATCCACCACATGCGAAACAGCGCCAGGACATGGTCGATCCGCAATCCACCCGCGTGCTGCATGATCGTGCGCAGCATGTTGCGGTAGGGCAGGAACGCGGCGTCAGCAAGTGCCTCTGGTCTCCAAGGGGGCTGCGACCAGTTCTGCCCCAGTTGGTTGTACATGTCCGGCGGCGCGCCGACGCTCACACCTTGCGCGAGTACGTCTTGCAATGCCCACGCATCAGCGCTGTCGGGATGCACACCAACTGCAAGGTCATGCATGACACCTATGCGCATGCCGACTGACTCAGCGTGGGCCTGCACATCGGTGAGTTGCTCGTCCAGCTGCCACTGCAACCAGCGGTGGAAGTTCACCCGGGTGAGGTGTTGCTCCGCGTATGCCAGTACCGCAGCCGAACTTGGGTGGCTCAGCTCCGCGGGCCACGTGGCAGACGCAATGCCGTGCTCTTCGGCGATCGCGGACCAGGTAGCGAAATCATTGAGCCCGACACCTTCACGTGCGACGTAGGCGTCGAAGGCGGCTTGCCGTTGGGTAGTTGCCGGAACGGTATACAAAAGTTCTAGTGCCGCTCGCTTTGCCGTCCACACTGCATTGCGGTCGAGGAGATCCGTCGTGACGTTACGCGCCTGCAGCGGGGCAGCAAGACTTGCGATGTGCGCAATCTGTTGCTCATTGAGTTGCGCGTATTCGGGAATTGACTCGATGTGCAGGTAGATCGGGTTGGTGAATCGTCGCGAGGTTGGCAAGTACGGCGATGGCGTCAGTGGCGCAACTGGCTCAGCCGCATGCATGGGGTTGATGAGCACAAAGTCGGCCCCAAGATCGCGACCACTCCACGTGGCGAGTGCGGACAGGTCAGCGAGGTCGCCGAGTCCCCAGGATGACGATGAACGTGTCGCATAGATCTGCGTCATGAGCCCCCATGAGCGCGCAGCACCCAACCGCGGTGAAGCAAGGTGCGCTGGGGTCACGGCCAAGACCATCGTGTGCTCTCCGGTTGACGTGTGCACATGGACCTCGTGCCAGCCCAGCGGAAGGTCGCTCGGGATACTGATAGCGGCCTCGCCGGTAAGAACGCCGTCCACGAGCCGGGGCGCGACCACGTGATCTAGCTGCGCGAGAGCGCGCCGCGTGCCGTCTTCTAATACGACCCAGGCCCGCAGATGTGAGCCATCAGGAAGATGCACCCATGACCACAAAGACCGGCCCGCGATTGCAACGAAAACCGGCGGCAGAATTCGTCGCCAATCACGAAGTTCACGTTCTACCAATGACCGCGCAGGTGACTCCGGATCAGCGCCTAACGCCCGCAACACTGCCATCACGGTCTGTTCAGACACGTCGCGATGTATGCCGGATTGATCCCAGTAGCCAGTGGCTACGCCGTACGCGTGGGCGAGGCGCTCCAGATCGGCATTCACGTGAAGCAACCCTAGACCGGAAGCAATAGGGTCATGTCATGCCCCAGTACCCCGCCGCACCTCGCCTCGATCTTGTCGACGACCTCCACGGTCGAGCGGTTGCTGACCCCTACCGATGGCTCGAGGATCCCAGTGACGAGCGCACCAAGGAATGGTCTGTACAGCAGGCGGCATTGATGGACGCCGAGCGTGCGGACTGGAAACTCCGTGAGCACTTCGGCGCGCGGGTGGGTGAGTTGTTGGGTGCGGGCACTGTGTCGCCGACCTACTGGCGCGGCCAGCGTGCATTTGTCATGCGTCGCGAGCCTGGCCAGCAGTTTGCAATCCTCTACACGATCGATCCGGGTGCAACCCAAGAGCGTGTCCTGCTCGATCCAATGACCATCGACCCCTCCGGCTTGACGACGCTTGACTCGTGGCAGCCATCGAAGGAGGGCGACTACATCGCCTACCAACTCTCAGTCGGTGGCAACGAAGAGTCAGTCCTGTATGTCATGGACGTGAGCACGGGCCAGACCGTCGACGGTCCGATCGACCGCTGCCGCTACTCCCCCGTCGCGTGGATTCCTGGTGGTGAGGCGTTCTACTACGTACGTCGCATTGCGCCAGAGTTGTTGCCCGAAGCCGAGCAGCACTTCCATCGCCGGGTCTACCTGCATCAACTTGGGGCGCCCACCGACACCGACGTGCTGGTGTTTGGAGCTGGGATGACGATGACGAACTATTACGGCGTCGAGGTCAGTATTGATGGTCGCTGGCTGCAGGTCTCAGCGTCAGAAGGAACTGAGCCGCGCAATGATTTGTGGATTGCCGATCTGACGAAGTCACCCAGCGATGCGCCGGCCTTCACGTTGGTGCAAGGCGATGTTGATGCCAACACCGGCATTAGCACTGGTCGCGATGGCCGGTTCTATGTCAGTACTGATCTTGACGCACCACGCGGGCGCGTCGCAGTGTGCGATCCGGCGACGCCCACTTCTGAGCATTGGGTTGATCTCATCGCGGAAGATCCAGACGCTGTTCTAGATGGCTTCGCGGTGCTGGACGGTCCCGAGGTCGCTTCACCGCAGTTACTGGTGACCCATACACGTCATGGCATCAGTGAGATGACCCTGCGTGATCTGGCCACAGGCGCAGTCATTCGCGAAGTCGAGTTGCCCGGTGCAGGCACGATCTCTGGGCCGATCGAACGCCCTGAGGGTGGCCCGGTCGTGTGGTTTGTCTACACCGACAACACCACCGTGCCACATGTCTATGCCTTCGACGCCCGCACAGGTGAAGTCACGCTTGCGGCCTCGCCTCCCGGTGTCGTCGAAGTGCCGCGCGTCTTTTCACGTCAAGTGATCGCGACCTCGGCCGATGGCACGCCTGTGCGCATGATCGTGCTCTCGCCCACCGAAGCGCCTGATCGTGCGCGACCTGCAGTGCTATACGGCTATGGCGGTTTCGGCATCCCGCTTACCCCGGGCTATTCAGCCGCGATCCTCGCGTGGGTCGAAGCTGGTGGAGTGTGGGCAATCGCCAATCTGCGCGGCGGCGGCGAAGAAGGCGAAGAGTGGCATCGCGACGGCATGCTGGGCAAGAAGCAAAACGTCTACGACGACTTCCATGCGTGTGCGCAGTTCTTGGCCGATGAAGGCTGGACCACCGCGCAACAACTCGGTGTCTACGGCGGATCCAATGGTGGCCTATTGGTCGGTGCGGCGATGACACAACGACCCGACCTCATGAACGCGGTCGTGTGCACGGCGCCCCTGCTCGACATGGTGCGCTACGTGACATCGGAGTTAGGGCCGACGTGGACAGTCGAATACGGCGATCCAGAAATTCCCGAGCAACTCGATTGGTTGCTGGGCTACTCCCCCTATCACCGCGTGGTCGAAGGCACTGATTACCCGGCAACGATGTTCGTGGTCTTCGACAACGACACTCGCACGGATCCGATGCATGGCCGCAAAATGTGTGCGGCCGCGCAGCATGCGACCAGTGGCGAGCGGCCCGTGCTGATTCGCGCTGAGGGCGAGGTAGGCCACGGCGCACGTTCGCTCACGCGTTCTATCGATGAGACGGCAGAGACCTTGTCGTTCCTCGCCCGTTGGACCGGATTGGAAACACTATGAGCGAACCGACCCCCTACGAACGATTCGGTGGCGCGCCGTTCTTCGAGGCACTCGTGCACGATTTCTACGAATACGTCGCCGTTGATCCCGTGCTGCGGCCGATGTACCCAGAAGAGGATCTCGGGCCCGCAGAGCGTCGCTTCACGATGTTTCTTGAGCAGTACTGGGGCGGACCGGGCACCTACTCCGAGGAGCGCGGTCATCCTCGCCTGCGCATGCGTCATCACCCCTACACGATTGATCCAGAAGCTCGCGATCACTGGCTCGCCTGCATGCGCGTCGCCTTAAGCGCGCGCAACCTTTCGGCAGAAGATGACGCCGAGTTGTGGACCTACCTAGTGTCGTCGGCCTTTGCCATGGTCAACACCATGGACCTACCCGACGCCTAGGACTGACGCACGACGCGCAACAGGTATTCGGTGTTGCGATCCTTTAAGAACATCTGTCCGCGGACAGTCGCGAATCGCTTCCATGGTCCATAAGTGGCAGCAGACACGCGCGTGGGGTCAGCAACCAAAAAGCCGAGTTGGCGTGCGTTGTGCAACACCCGCATCGGCAGCCCAGCCCACGTCACGCGAGACCAAATCTCGTCGAGAATGCGCTGCTGAGTGCGCGAATCCGCATCAGCTGATCGCGCGCGCAACTCGGTGACCGCGTCATCGAGTTTGCGCAGCAGATCCTCCGCGACAGCATGAATGGGCATCTGCCAGCCTTCGCTGGGTGGCAGGTCAGCCAGCGCCGACGAGCCAAGAACCTGATCGCCCGAAAACAGGTCTATCTCAATCGGTTCCGCAGGCCGATCTTCGCCAAGCTCGCGGCGCACCTCGACTGCAGAGCGGGTCACGTCCCCTACGTCGCCCGTGCTGGGGAGTGCGAGGAATGAGATGACCTCATGCGGGAGTACTGCGTAGACACCTAGGGCGCTCGGGGTGGCCACCAGGCGCACAGCAGCGCGCTGATCCCAAGAGGCAAGCCGGTCGAGGTGCCCGCGCAGGAGTGCGGCCTCGCGTCTGCCCAAGGAAGTCATGCCCTAAGCCTCCCGCGAATCCGGCTAGGCCGCGACTTGAGACTGCTGAGGAGCTACTCGACGACCTCGAGTGAGCCGAGCAAGTACTCCCGGAAACTCGCGGGGAGCGGAAGAGACTTCTCGGCAATGGGATCGAAAGCAACCACGACGGTGCGCGCCTTCGCCGCTAGTGTGCCGTCATTGTCGAAGATCCGCTGCAACTGCACGTAGGAAGAATTGCCGACAGACGCCACCCATACCTCGACCACAATCGGCTCGGGGTTGAGGTGGAGCGGACGGATGTAGTCAATCTCCTGGCGCGCCACGACCTGCGCGGGCATTTCGATGCCTTCGGCACGCACTCGGCGATTAACGCGGATGCGCGCCTCTTGGATGTAATCGCCATAAACAACGTTGTTGACGTGACCGAGTTGGTCGAGGTCAGAGAAGCGTCGATCAATCTGGATGCGGTGAATGGTCATGGCATTAACCTCGAGTGAGTTTGCGATAGGTGGCGCGATGCGGACGCGCTGCCTCTGCACCGAGGCGCTCGATCTTGTTCTTTTCGTAGGACTCGTAGTTGCCCTCAAACCAGAACCACTGCGAATCGCCTTCGTAGGCGAGGATGTGCGTCGCGATGCGGTCGAGGAACCACCGGTCATGGGACGTGATCACCGCACAGCCGGGGAACTCCAGCAGCGCGTTCTCGAGTGAGCTCAGCGTCTCGACGTCGAGGTCGTTAGTTGGCTCATCGAGAAGCAACAGGTTGCCGCCCATCTTGAGAGTCAGCGCGAGGTTGAGCCGGTTGCGCTCACCGCCGGAGAGCACACCCGCTGCCTTTTGCTGGTCGGGGCCCTTGAAGCCGAATGCACCGATGTAGGCACGCGATGGCATTTCGACCTGGCCGACCTTGATCCAGTCGAGTCCGTCGGAAACGACCTCCCAGACGTTCTTGGTCGGATCCAGACCCGAGCGAGACTGATCGACGTAAGAAAGTGCGACCGTCTCGCCCACGCGGAGATCTCCCGCGGTCGGCAAGACGTCTTTGTCATCGGATCCGCCTTGCGCTGCGGCCACGATCATCTTGAACAGTGTCGTCTTGCCGACACCATTGGGGCCGATCACACCGACGATTCCGTTGCGCGGAAGTGTGAACGACAAATCGTCGAGCAGCATGCGGTCGCCGAAGCCCTTGGTGAGGTCCTTGGCCTCGACCACGATGCTGCCCAGACGCGGGCCCGGTGGGATTTGGATCTCGTCGAAGTCGAGCTTGCGCATCTTCTCGGCCTCAGATGCCATCTCCTCGTAGCGGTCCAGACGAGAACGGCTCTTGGTCTGACGCGCCTTGGCGTTGGAGCGCACCCACTCGAGTTCGTCGGTGAGACGCTTGCGCATCTTGATGTCCTTTTGGCCTTCTACCTTCAATCGCGCGGTCTTCTTCTCCAGGTACGTCGAGTAGTTGCCTTCGTATGGGTAGGCGCGACCACGGTCAAGTTCGAGAATCCACTGCGCCACGTTGTCGAGGAAGTAGCGATCGTGGGTAATGGCGATGACGGTGCCGGGGTACTTCTCCAGATGCTGCTCGAGCCACTGCACACTCTCGGCGTCGAGGTGGTTGGTGGGCTCATCGAGCAGCAGTAGATCGGGCTGCTCAAGAAGTAGGCGACACAACGCAACGCGGCGCTTCTCGCCGCCAGAGAGCACGCTCACATCGGCATCACCAGCCGGGCAACGCAATGCATCCATGGCCTGCTCGAGTTGTGAGTCGAGATCCCACGCATTGCGGTGGTCGATGTCTTCTTGGAGTTTGCCCATCTCGGCCATCAGCGCATCGAAGTCAGCATCAGGGTTGGCCATCTCTGCGGAGACCTCGTTGAACCGGTCGACCATCGCCTTGGTCTCGGCGACACCGAGCTCGACGTTTTCCATGACGGTCTTGGTCTCGTCGAGGTGGGGTTCCTGCATCAGGATGCCGACGGTCGCGCCGGGTGCGAGGAACGCATCACCATTGGAGGCCTGATCGAGGCCGGCCATGATCTTCAGCAGCGTGGACTTGCCCGCGCCGTTGGGGCCGACAACGCCGATCTTCGCGCCAGGCAGGAAGGACAGCGTCACGTCATCGAGGATGACCTTCTCGCCATGAGCCTTACGAGCCTTACGCAGTGTGTAGATGAACTCAGCCATGCGGCTAAGCCTAGTCAGACCTGCGACCGTCGAGTCACGCGCTTGGCCATCCGGTCGATAGATGAGGTGAAGGCCTTGCTCGCAGCCGCAGCGACCGGGCGAGCCAGGAATGCCGGCAGGCCCGGTACGCGTACGTCTTCGACCCACGACAACTCGCAGGTGGTGTTGCTGGAGGCCGTGACGGCCAGATGCACGTCGCCGGTGAGGACTGGGCCGATCTTGACGATGTGCACCGTCATCGCCTCGCGATCAAGCGCCTCAACTCGCATGCGGTCAGGTAGTGCGGCCTTGCCCAGACCTGTCGTCGCAACGAAAGAAGTGCCAACTCCCCCATCACCTTCGAGGATCTGCACCTTGGTCATCGGCACCCACTCGGCATGACCGGACCAGTCGATGAGTTCGTCGAAGACTGCCTGCGCGGGCAGACGAAGGGATCGACGTACGGTGAACACGACTTGGGCCATGGGGAGTCCTTTCCTTCTCGACCGTATCCCAAATCGCTAGAAACCGCTCGCCTGTGGCAGTGCGGTCACTTCGGCGAGCGCACGATGCTCCTGCTCTTCGACCTGCGGCTTCTTGGTGCGCGCAAATGTCGCGATCCCCTTGGCCAGATCAGGGCCGATCGCGGTCGCTTCGAC
>CAFBMR010000040.1_pt1 | contig 15474 bp, 17 predicted proteins | sample 7269021 | NCBI WGS metagenome assembly CAFBMR01 (sample SAMEA6814071, study PRJEB35770) | uncultured Actinomycetes bacterium | biome: Freshwater; feature: Freshwater reservoir; material: water | place: Czech Republic | collected 2017-05-23 | depth 30m m
AGATAGCGCGCGAGTCGGGCAAGCCCATCAGCGTTGCCTTCGATGTGTGCAAGGACGTGGCCGCGGGTCCAGCCGGGTAGTACAGCTGGCTCCTGCACAGACAGGTCGTTCATCGCCGCGACTGTAGCGAGCAGTTTCTCGGTTTCGATGGCAACTTCATCGAGGTCCCGGTGCCACTGGCTCATGTCATGCACTCCGTGCCACGAGCAGTTTGATCTCACTCACACTTACATCTTCGCCACGTTGGTTCACGATCCGATGACTCCACGTCACGACTCCCGCGTCTGCACCCCGGTCAGCCTTGTCAGTGACTTCGGTCTCGACATGAATCGTGTCGCCGATGAAGGTTGGCTTGAGGAAACGCAGCCGGTCAAAGCCATAAAGTGCTTGCGTATAGGGCGACACAAACGGTGTGAGCCCTGTCGAGATGGACAGCACCAACATGCCGTGCGCGATGCGCTGGCCAAACCGGCCCGCAGCAGCGTATTCAGCATCGGTATGCAATTCCTGCCAGTCACCACTGAGCATGGCAAACTGCACGATGTCGGCTTCGGTGATCGTGCGCCCCCGCGTGACGTTGCGGTCGCCTACGTTGATCTGCTCGTACGGCTTCTCGATCACGGTGATGTCTCCTCAAGGCTGTCGGCAGGTTTCACGAGCGTACTGCGAACCCATCAGGCGTAGGGGCCTCGGGATGTCCCTCGTGGACGGGGTGCTCCATTGAGTAGCGTGGCTGCTGTGAGTGAGCCAGAGTCGTGAGTGTCTCGATAGGCCGAGCGACCGACATGCGCCCCGGGGCAGTACTCGCTGCATCTGTAGTCACTCAGGCGACGGTCTCCGCGATGTTCCAGGGCTTGCCGGCCCTTGGCCCAGCTCTGCAAACGACCTTCGGTCTCACCACGGCGACTGTCGGCATCATGCTCGGGTGTGTGAGCGTCGGAGCTTCCACTGTCGTGATCTTTTGGGGCAGGTTGCTTGATCGCACTACCGACAGGTTTATCGCTGCAGTAGGCCTCTTTGGTGCGGCGATACTCCTTATCTGTGCAGCTTTCGCAGCTCGAATGGCGAGTGAGTGGGTGACCGCTGTCTGCCTAGTGGCCGCTGGCGGGCTCGCCGTGGCTCCGTCACTTGCGATTACGAGCGGTATGGCCCGTGCGTTCAAAGGTACGAAGCGCTTTGGGCTTGCCTTTGGAATTCGACAGGCGGCGGTCCCTGTCGGGGGAGTGCTCGCAAGTGTCACGCTGCCAGTGATCGCCTACAGCCACGGACTGTCTTTGCCGTTCGTGGTCCTTGCTATAGCCATGGCGGTCAGCGGGATTTACGTGCTCTTCGTGATTCGGCACGGTGAGCGGACTCCTCGAAGTGCACAACTCCCATCTGCCGATTGGCATCGGATTATTCCGTTACTGGTGAGTTGCGCTCTTTACACATTCACGCAAATTGGAATCTTGGCTCTTCTCACGCTTTTTCTCTTCAACGAGCGTGGCTGGGATCCGCGAACCGCAGCACTCATTTACTCGATTGTGATGGCTTCAGCGATCGGCTCGCGCATTGCGGTCGGCCATCTTGCCGATCGGCTTGTGGGTGGCGCCTTGAGAATCTACCGAGTGATTGGCATCGTCACAGCGCTGTTGTTGATTGCGTCAGCCGCGACAGTTCACTTCTCCGTGGTCGTGCCTCTCATCGTTCTTGCCGCAATTTCAGGAATGACCTGGAATCCACTGATCTTTGCTCTCACGGTGCAAGCAGTGCCACCAGCACGCCTCGGCGCGACTCAAGGTGTAGTCACGTCCGTGATTTTCCTTGGCGCAGGACTCGCCCCGATTGTCATCGCTCCCATCACCAGCGCCACTTCGTGGTCGGTGGGGTGGCTGATACTTGCGCTCGCTTGTGTCGTCGGAGCAGTTATTGCACGGGTCGGTCCCGCTCAGTCGAGATAGCGGACTCCGGTCAGTTCTTCGCTCGCAAGCCAAAGTTGCGTTGCATTGTCGCGGTTGCGCGCCGCGCTAGACATGCCGACTTCTTTGGGGTGGCCCCGCATCTCGCCGATACCGCTTGGGCCGATGTATGAACCACCGGCGACGCTCGCGTTGGTCGCTGCATACAACGTGGGGAGAGCACCCATCTCCGCCGTCTGAGCCATGACTCGATCACCGAGGCCATAGAACTTGTGTCGGAAGCCGCCTCCGTTCAGAGTGGCTGAGGTGCTCTGGAGATTGGTGGAGGCGTAGCCCGGATGCGCTGCGACGGAAAATGCTGCAATTCCGGCTCGCTCAAATCTGCGCTCGAGCTCGCTCATGAAGAGCAGATTGGCCAGCTTGCTCTGGCCGTATGCCCCCCAAGCGCTGTACTTCTGCGCGCCCATGAGGTCGTCGAAGCGCATCCGACCGATGCGGTGGGCACCTGATGAAACCGAGACGACCCGTGCGCCCGGGGTCGCCGTGATAGCCGGGAGAAGGAGCCCAGTGAGCGCGAAATGTCCGAGGTGGTTGGTCCCGAACTGCATTTCGAAGCCGTCGGCCGTCAGCGCGCGTGGGATCGCCATGACGCCCGCGTTGTTGATGAGTAGATCGAGTCGCGAGTGTGCCCCCAACCAGCCAGCGGCAAACTCGCGTACGGCACCGAGGTCGGCCACGTCGAGGCGCTGGACGTCGACCTTGGCCCCCGCAGACCGAGCCCGGATAGCGGTGGCGACATGCTCGCCACGAGCCGTGTCGCGCACCGCGAGGGTGACCTCGGCCCCATGGATCGCGAGTTCGGCGGCCGTGACCAGGCCCAATCCTGAGGTCGATCCGGTCACGATTGCTCGTCGGCCGCTTAGGTTCGGGATATCTGACGTTGTCCACTTCATGAGGCTGATTCAACACGCTGACGCCTATTGCCGCTCTACGGACTGCTCAATTGGGGCGCCCGTGAGGAGCGGTGTACTCTTTCCCCTCGGGTCCACGCGGCCCACGGCCCCAATAGCTCAGTCGGCAGAGCATCTCCATGGTAAGGAGAAGGTCTACGGTTCAATTCCGTATTGGGGCTCGGATGGAGTTGAGTGGTCCAGCCATGTGGCTGAGTCGCGCGGCACCAGCCAAGAGGCGGGGTAGCTCAGCCTGGTAGAGCAAGCGGCTCATAATCGCTGTGTCGCCGGTTCAAGTCCGGCCCTCGCTACTGAAAGATGTACGACCCGAAGCACCACCAGTGGGCGCCAGCTCAACTGTTACGAGAAGGGCAATGCCGTGGCCAAGGCCAGCGACGTTCGACCGAAGATCACCCTGGCCTGCCAGGACTGCAAGGAGCGCAACTACATCACCAAGAAGAACCGGCGCAACGATCCGGATCGTCTGGAGATGAGTAAGTTCTGCCCCAAGTGCAATAAGCACACGGTGCATCGCGAGACTCGCTGACGTGGCTCTCAACCCTGATTTCGTCGGTCGGACTTATCCGCCGGTCGGCACCTATCAGGTAGGTCGCGAGAAAATTCGCGAGTTCGCGACTGCGATCGGAGACAGCAATCCGCTGTTCCACGACGTGGACGCCGCGAGCGCTGCTGGCTACGTCGACGTCATTGCGCCGCCGACGTTTGCCTTCGCTCTTGCGTTCCAAGCGATGATATCGGTCGTATCCGACCCGGAGCTGGGGCTCGACTATTCCCGCGTCGTGCACGGCGAAGAGAAGTTTATCTACGCTCGACCAATCGTGGCTGGTGACGAACTCGTCGTCTCCACGGTCATCGACACGATTCGCGCCGCGGCAGGCAACGACATGATTACCGTCCGCAGCGATATCGCCACGGTCGCGGGAGAGCACGTAGTCACGACCTACTCGCTCACTGTCGCTCGCGGTACGGCCTGAGAGGATCACGATGCCCACATTCGCTCAGGTCAACGTCGGCGACGCCCTGCCGGCCCAAGACTTCCCGATCACTCGCCTCAACCTCGTGAAGTACTGCGGCGCCTCCGGCGACTTCAACTACATCCACTGGAGCGAGAGTTTCGCCAACGATGTTGGTCTCCCCGGTGTCATCTCGCATGGCATGTTCACGATGGCCGAAGCGGGTCGTGTTGTCACTGATTGGATCGGTGATCCGGGCCAGTTGTGTGAATACTCGGTGCGGTTCACTCGCCCTGTTGCCGTTCCTGACGATCTCGTAGGGACTGTGATTTCCGTTTCTGGCACAGTTGCCGAAAAGCTCGAAGACAATCGCGTCAAAGTAGACCTCACGGCTACGTGCAAGGGCGAGACTGTCCTTGGTCGTGCCTACGCGATCGTTCGACTTCCCTAACTAAGGTGGCGATATGAGATTCGCCGAACTCCCGGATGTCCCGTCTTCCGAATTCACGCATCAGGTTTCTATTGGTGTAATTGTCGACGGATGGCCCGAGGACACCGCTACTTGTTTTCAGGCGTTGCTCGCGCACGCGCCCACAGAAGTTCGTGTCATCGCGCTTGATCTCGGTGATGTTGATGGCGCCGGAGCGGTCCTTGACCAATTCGTGACGGCAAGTGCGGGCCGCCTTCAGGTCGTCCATGTTGAGGAGACCCTCCACGACGTCGGCTGGGCGGCTGCGCGGACAGCGCTACTGAAACTGGACACCGCTGAGATTCATGGCGTTCTTGACCTCTCCACGGTTTTCGACGGTGACGCGGTGACTCCGCTCCTCGAGGCGTTCAGCGATGCGACCGTAGTGGCCTCCGGGTGGCGTGGTGTCAACATGGACACGACCGACTGGTACTCATTCGTCGATGCTGGACCTGGCGAAGTTGATGCATTGCTTGGATATTTTTTTCTCGTACGGCGAGATGCAGGCATCGCCACTCCTCCGCATCCAAATGCCCACTTTTACCGCAATGCCGAACTTGAATGGGGACTCGCACTTCGTGCCGCCGGTGGCCGCATCGTGGCGCCAGTTGAGGGCTTACCGGCCCACCAGGATCGCCATCGTGGTTACCACGACAGCGATCCTGACTACCGCGACGCGGAGTCCAAGAAGACGTACATGCGCATGCTCAAGCGGTTTAAGGGGCGCAACGAGATTTTGGCACCACGGTGACTTCGCAGATCCGGCTCGACGTCCCGCTGGCCGATCTCACCACTATGCGGGTAGGCGGTTTGGCTCGCGATCTCGTTGAGGTACACACGTCTGAGGAGCTCATTGAAGCGGTATCCAGTGCAGACACCGAAGGTATTCCACTTTTGGTGCTGGCAGGTGGCAGCAATGTCGTCATTGCAGATGAGGGCTTTGCCGGTCGTGTAGTGCTTGTGCGCTCCCGAGGTGTTGAGCCGGATGTGACTGACTGTTACGGCGCGTGGGTCACTGTTGCAGCGGGGGAGCCGTGGAGTGATCTCGTCGAACTTGCGGTTCAGGAAGAATGGGTCGGCATCGAGGCTCTGGCTGGCATTCCAGGATCTGCGGGTGCAACTCCCGTTCAGAACGTAGGCGCTTATGGCCAGGAGGTCGCGAGCACAATCGCCCGAGTCGAGGTGTATGACCGGCAAACTCGGCGTCGCGAAATTATCCCGGTCGCGGATTGCGGTTTTTCCTACCGGACATCGCGATTCAAGGGATCCGACCGCTACATCATCTTGTCTGTTGTATTTCAGTTCAAGCGTGGGGATCTTTCCGAGGCAATTATCTATCCAGAACTTGCGCAAACCCTTGGTGCTGAGATTGGTGCTCGCGTGCCAATGACAAAACTGCGTGATGCCGTTCTCGAGTTGCGCGCATCCAAAGGGATGGTTCTCGACGAAGCCGACCATGACACGTGGAGTTCTGGCTCATTCTTTCTCAATCCGGTTGTGCCAACAGATTTTGCGCTCCCAGCCGATGCACCCACCTGGGCAACTGACGAAGGCGTCAAAGTCAGTGCAGCCTGGCTGATTCAGCAGGCGGGCTTTGATCGCGGCTTCACGCTCGCAGGTTCACGTGCGGCAATCTCCAGCAAGCACACTCTCGCGATAACGAATCGAGGCGACGCCACAACACGAGAAGTTCTAGATTTGGCGCGAGCGATTAAAGTGGGTGTTCAGACCACCTTTGACATCACGTTGCGCAGCGAGCCGACTCTTGTCGGTTGCGAGATTTAGCGCTCCTGCTGGGCGAGGAAGTGCCACAAGTCGTACGTATCCAAATCGATAGCCCGATTGCCGCTTGTCTCAAGTGCGATGGCGATTTGGGTTCGATGTTCGATGGAGTGGTAGATCGCTTGGGCCAAGACCATCGCGCGTGGCTTTGAGTTCATGCCGTCTTCGTCGTCGAAGTCGACCATGTCGTCGGGAAGCGCGCACTGCTCAATCAAAGTCGTATACATCCGTTGAAGGTAGGCACTCAACTCCGCAACATCTGCGGCTGTCTCCGGCTCGCGCAGATCAGTCCACTTCGAACCGGTGAGGATGTAGCAGTACCACTCCGCACCCTGCAGCATATGCATCGCAATATGCGCAACGGACCACTCAGGTGACGCATAACTGCACTTGAGTGACGACTCAGGCAACTCCTGGAGCGCACTAAAAAGTTTTGCGTCAGCCCACGCCATGTGGCGCAATGACATGTCCAGGGAAATCATGACCGTCCCTCTCGTTATGAAAGCAACTTCTGAATTCGTGATACGCCTTCAACGAGATCAGCATCGCCGAGTGCATAAGACAGACGAATGTAGCCGGGGGTACCGAATGCTTCGCCAGGCACGACTGCAACCTCAGCTTCTTCGAGGATGATCGCGGCAAGTTCTGTGGATGAGTTTGCGACTCGACCCTTGATGTCTCGACCGAGCGCTCCCTTAACCGATGGGTAGCAATAGAACGCACCCTCGGGCTCAGGGCACTCAAAGCCCGGCACCGCGCGCAGCATCTCGACCATTAACTTGCGGCGACGGTCGAAGGCGACCTTCATCTCATCGACTGCGGATAGGTCGCCATTGAGTGCAGCGATAGCAGCAACCTGCGAAACGTTCGCCACATTAGAGGTGGCGTGGGACTGCAGATTGGTCGCTGCCTTGACGACGTCATCGGGACCAATGAGCCAGCCCACACGCCAACCGGTCATGGCATACGTTTTCGCGACTCCGTTGACGACGATGCACTTGTCAGCAAGGCCGGGCACGAGCACTGGCATCGATGCGAACCGTGCATCTGCGTAGACGAGGTGCTCGTAAATTTCGTCAGTGACGACCCACAGGTCATTCGCTAGTGCCCACTCGCCGATGGACTTGACGAGGTCCGGCGGGTAGACCGCACCAGTGGGGTTGGACGGCGAAACAAACACCAGCACCTTCGTACGCGGCGTCCGAGCGGCCTCGAGCTGCGCGATGGTGGCTCGGTATCCACTGGTCTCGTCGGTCATGACGATGACCGGGACTCCGCCAGCGAGCTTGATTGCTTCTGGGTACGTCGTCCAGTACGGCGCCTGCAGGAGTACCTCGTCACCGGGGTCGAGGAGTGCCGCGAAGGCGTTGTAGAGGGCCTGCTTCCCGCCATTTGTCACGAGGACCTGGGAAGCCTTGATGTCGTAACCAGAGTCGCGCTTGGTCTTGGCCACGATGGCGTCTTTAAGCGCAGGGAGGCCACCGGCCGGGGTATACCGATGCCACTGCGGGTCTCGGGCCGCGTTGGTCGCCGCCTCGACGATGTAGTCAGGCGTGGGGAAATCTGGCTCGCCGGCCCCAAAACCGATGACCGGGCGCCCGGCGGCCTTGAGGGCCTTGGCCTTGGCGTCTACGGCCAAGGTGGCCGATTCGGTGATAGATCCAATGCGTTGTGAGATGCGCGACGTCATGTCGTTATCTTCTCAGGTGCTCGTGGGCGACCCGGATTGGACCCACTCGGACCTCGGGCTCTAGACTCTCCACTTCGGGTGATCGGCGGGCAGCCGCATGCCGTCTGTGGACGGTGGGCGGAAGTTCGGCGAGTCCGGAGGGTCGTAGCTCAATTGGTAGAGTCCCGGTCTCCAAAACCGGTGGTTGGGGGTTCGAGTCCCTCCGGCCCTGCGCAGTACGCAATAAAGCACTACAGCACCATCGGCAGGGTCTGAAAGGACATCCGAAACCGTCAGGAGGACGTTGTGAGTGAGAACGCGGAGACCACGAAACGTCGTGGCATCTTCTCGCGACTCGCGCTGTTCCTCCGTCAGGTTATCGTCGAGTTGCGCAAGGTCATCTGGCCGACGCGCAAGGAGTTGATCACCTACACGACCGTTGTCATTGTCTTCGTCGTCATCATTGCCGCCATCGTTGCCGTCTTCGATTACGCCTTTACCAAGGGCGTTCTCGCAATTTTCGGCTAAACCGCACCGAGGAGTTCCGTGTCCACTACGCCTGAGTCCGACCTCTCGACCGACGCCATCGTCGACGAGTCGTCTGCCAACGACTTCTGGGCGCCGGTGGAGCAGGCTCCGGTCGAAGAAGTTGGCGAATTCCTCTCCGCTCCTGCAAAGGTCGATCCTGTCCTCGTTCGTGAAGGTGCTGCTGACGAAGTAGTTGCCGAAGGTGTGGCAGCAACCGACAGCGACGAAGAGGATCTAGTCGAGGCCTTTAAGCAGCAAATGCGGGTTGCGCCAGGCGAGTGGTACGTCGTGCACTCCTACGCTGGCCTCGAAAACAAGGTGAAGGCGAATCTCGAAACACGCACCATCTCCCTCAACATGGAGGACTACATCTTCCAGGTCGAGGTTCCGATGGAAGAGGTCATCGAGATTAAGTCCGGGCAGCGCAAGTTGGTGCGCCGCACTAAGTTTCCTGGGTACGTGCTCGTTCGTATGGACCTCACCGATGAGTCTTGGACGTCAGTTCGCCGAACGCCCGGTGTGACCGGATTCGTCGGACATGGTCATCAGCCCAGCCCGCTGTCCTTGGACGAGGTCGTGTCAATTCTTGCGCCCACACCGGAGAAGAAGGCTGGCGCGGCCGCGACTCCGGGCACCAAGTCATCAACCCCCATCGTCACGCTTGATTTTGGCGTTGGCGATTCTGTCACCGTGGTCGACGGTCCATTCGCCACGTTGCACGCCACCATCTCGGAGATCAACATCGAGGCGCAAAAAGTTACTGGCCTCGTGGAGATCTTCGGCCGTGAAACCCCCGTCGAGCTGGCGTTCAGCCAGGTCCAAAAGAACTAGCAGGAAGTCACACAATGCCTCCCAAGAAGAAGGTCTCCGGTCTTATCAAGCTCCAGATCCAGGCTGGCGCTGCGAACCCTGCGCCGCCCGTTGGTCCGGCGCTTGGTCAGCATGGTGTCAACATCATGGAGTTCTGCAAGGCCTATAACGCGGCCACGGAGAACCAGAAGGGCCAGGTCATCCCCGTGGAGATCACGGTCTACGAAGACCGTTCCTTCACCTTCATCCTTAAGACGCCACCGGCTGCCCGTTTGATCCTGAAGGCCGCTGGCCTCGACAAGGGTTCAGGTGCAGTGCCTCGCGTCATGGCCGGTTCGATCACGCGTTCGCAGTTGCGCGAGATTGCCGAGACCAAGATGCCCGACCTCAACGCCAATGACGTTGATGCCGCCATGAACACGATCGCTGGAACCGCCCGTCAGATGGGCGTCACGATCGTCGACTAGTTCCACCCGTCCCAAGTGGGAGGACCACCGCGGTCCGTGACACCACACCCTGCAGGCACCTTGAGGTGCTACGAATGGAGAGCAGTATGAAGCGCGGAAAGGCATATCTAGCAGCCCTCGAACTCATTGAGGCGGGCAAGACCTACGCACCCCTTGAGGCAGTGCGTGTCGTCAAGGCTGGCGCTAAGTCGAAGTTCGATCCGACCATCGAGGTATCGATGCGTCTTGGCGTTGACCCCCGCAAGGCCGACCAGATGGTGCGCGGCACTGTGAGCCTGCCCAACGGCACTGGCCGCACCGCACGTGTCATCGTGTTCGCCGGTGGCGAGAAGGCAGAAGAGGCTCGCGCGGCCGGTGCCGACGAAGTGGGCGCCGACGACCTGATCGATAAGGTCGCTGCCGGATGGACCGACTTCGACGCGGCAGTGTCTACCCCCGACCTCATGGGCAAGGTGGGCCGTCTGGGCAAGGTTCTCGGCCCCCGTGGTCTTATGCCTAACCCCAAGACCGGCACCGTGACGATGGACGTCGCCAAGGCTGTCGAAGACATCAAGGGTGGCAAGATCGAGCTCCGTGTCGACAAGAATTCCAACCTGAACTTCTCGATTGGCAAGGCGTCCTTCACCGATCAGGCACTGATTGAGAACTACGCAGCCGCGCTCGACGAGGTTCTGCGTCTCAAGCCTTCCTCGTCGAAGGGTCGCTACGTCAAGAAGGCGACCTTCTCCTCCACGATGGGCCCCGGCGTCCCCGTTGACTCCAACCGCACGCGCAACCTCCTCACGGAGGAGCAAGATTCCTGAGGTCGTTTTGACCTTCGGCCGTTAGACCCGTACAGTTCGACCGACCCCAGACCGCTGGTTCTCATCCCAGGATGAGCGAAGGCCCCAACAGGGCGGCCCGCGCAGGTATCGATAGGCGCTTTTTCGCCTGGCGTGCCCGTGCGTGCATGCCCCCCAAGGACTTCACAGCGGTCTGCCCCTGACCAGGAGGCAGACACATGGCACGTTCCGACAAGGCGGCAACCGTCGCTGAACTCACTAATGAGTTCCGTACGTCATCAGCAGCTGTGCTCACTGAGTACCGTGGTCTGACTGTTGCCCAGCTGAAGGTGCTGCGTCGCTCTCTCGGAGCGACGACGACCTACGCGGTTGTCAAGAACACCCTGACGCGCATTGCTGCGCGCGATGCTGGCGTGGTCGGTTTCGAGTCACTACTTGCGGGCCCAAGCGCGATCGCTTTCGTCAAGGGCGATCCGGTGGAGGCAGCCAAGGGCCTTCGGGACTTCTCCAAGACCAACCCCAACCTCGTCATAAAGGGCGGCTACCTCGACGGCAAGGTGCTCACTTCTGCTGACATCGTCAAGCTGGCCGATCTAGAGCCACGAGAGGTCCTGCTAGCCAAGCTCGCCGGAGCGATGAAGGCTTCAATGTCTCAGGCTGTCAGCCTGTTTGCGGCGCCGTTGTCTCAGGCTGCTCGCACCGTAGATGCACTGCGCCAGAAGGTCGAGGCAGCCAGCCCCGCAGCCCCAGCAGTCGCTGCACCCGCCCCAGCGGTAGTTGAGGCACCCGCGGCCGAAGAGGCACCTGCTGCCGTTGAGGCCGAAACCACTGATTCCACCCCCGAGGCTGAGGCACCCGCCGAAGCCCCACAGGACTAACAACCAACAACCGCCCCAAAGGAAAGGACGCCACCATGGCGAAGATGAGCACCGATGACCTGCTCGATGTGTTCAAGGAGATGACTCTTCTTGAACTCTCCGAGTTCGTGAAGGCTTTCGAGGAGACCTTCGAGGTCACCGCGGCAGCTCCCGTGGCCGTGGCCGTGGCTGCCTCGGCGGGTGCCGGTGGCGGCGACGCAGCTGGCGCTGAGGAGCAGGATGAGTTCGACGTCATCCTCGAAAACGCCGGCGAGAACAAGATCCCGGTCATCAAGGAGGTGCGCGCACTTACGAACCTCGGCCTGAAGGAGGCCAAGGATCTCGTTGAAGCTGCACCGAAGGCCGTGCTGGAGAAGGTCGCCAAGGACGCGGCCGAGAAGGCAAAGGCGGCCCTTGAGGGCGCCGGCGCCACCGTCTCCGTCAAGTAACTCCTCTGTGGGGTGATCGTTGCCGGGACACGAAAGTGTCACGGTGCTTGACGCACCGGACTTCACCGGCAACGATCATCTCTAGATCCAACCTGGGCTGCGGCTTGTTGCTGCCGGACCTCAGGCCGAGGAAGCGGGCACTGAGACCACTAGGCACTGTCGACTAGTGGTCAATCCAGTCCCGGCTTCGAGGGCCTGATCGTCCGAGACCCCCCGGGTTCGACAGCGGCGTGCCCGTTGGGTATGCTGCCGCTTTGCGCTGCCTTCAGCGGATGTTCATGTCTCTTTCTCGGAGCATGGCGTTGTTGAGGCAGTCTGCTTACATCGAGCCCGTGAGTCTCGGAAAGGTTTGTCTTGGCCGCCGCGCGCACCACGAATCCCCTGTCACCTGATCTCAATCGCGTTTCCTTCGCGAAGATCCGCGAGCCTCTGGCCGCGCCAAACCTCCTCGCGCTTCAGACGTCGAGCTTCGACTGGCTGCTCGGCAACGAGCGCTGGCGTGCACGCGTCAAGGAGGCCCTGGCCACCGGACGCCGTGACGTACCGCTGAAGTCCGGTCTCGAGGAGATCTTCGAAGAGATCAGCCCCATCGAGGACTTCTCGACGACCATGTCGCTGTCATTCCGCGACCACAGGTTCGAGCCGTCGAAGTACACCGAAGAGCAGTGCCGTGAGAAGGACTTCACTTACTCCGCGCCTCTGTTTGTGACGGCCGAGTTCATGAATAACGAGACTGGTGAGATCAAGTCCCAGACCGTGTTCATGGGTGAGTTCCCGCTGATGACCGAAAAGGGCACGTTCGTCATCAACGGTACCGAGCGTGTCGTTGTGTCGCAGCTGGTGCGCTCGCCTGGCGTGTACTTTGAGCGTTCTCTCGACAAGGTGTCCGATAAGGACATCTACACGACGAAAATCATTCCTAGTCGTGGTGCGTGGCTTGAGTTTGAGGTCGATAAGAAGGACCTCGTCGGCGTACGCGTCGATCGCAAGCGCAAGCAGCCGGTCACCGTTTTACTCAAGGCCCTCGGCTGGACCACGGAGGAGATTCGCGAGCGTTTCGGTCAGTACGAATCCGTGATGCAGACTCTCGAAAAGGACCACGTCGGCACGGTCGATGAGGCGCTGCTCGACATTTACCGCAAACTGCGTCCGGGCGAACCCCCCACTTTGGAGAACGCGCGTAGCCTTCTCGAGAACTTCTACTTCAATCCCAAGCGCTACGACCTTGCCAAGGTAGGCCGCTACAAGATCAACAAGAAGCTTGGCCTTGATCTTGATCTGGAGCAGAGCGTCCTTACCAAGGAAGACATCGCAGCGACGATCGAGTACTTGGTGCGTCTACACGCAGGTGAACTCACCATGGAAGGTCCGCGTGGAGAGGTCGGCGTCGAGACTGACGACATCGATCACTTCGGCAATCGTCGCCTTCGCACGGTAGGTGAGCTGATTCAGAATCAGATTCGCACTGGCCTGTCGCGAATGGAGCGTGTTGTTCGCGAGCGCATGACCACCCAGGACGTCGAGGCCATTACGCCCCAGACGTTGATCAACATCCGCCCGGTTGTTGCCTCCATCAAGGAGTTCTTCGGCACGAGCCAGTTGTCTCAGTTCATGGATCAGACCAACCCGCTCGCAGGATTGACGCACAAGCGTCGTCTTTCCGCGCTTGGGCCCGGCGGTCTCTCCCGTGAGCGTGCCGGCTTCGAGGTCCGCGACGTGCACCCGTCTCACTACGGTCGTATGTGCCCGATTGAGACCCCAGAAGGTCCAAACATCGGTCTCATCGGATCGCTGTCGACCTACGCGCGCGTCAACGAATTCGGTTTCGTCGAGACTCCCTACCGCAAGGTCGTCGATGGCCGCGTCACCGACCAGATCGATCACCTGACTGCAGATGCAGAAGATCTCCACGTCATCGCCCAGGCAAACGCGCCGATCGCCGATGACGGTCGTTACTTGGAAGACAAGGTCCTCGTTCGTCGCAAGGGTGGCGACGTCGACTATGTGCCACCGACCGAGGTCGACTACATGGACGTTTCACCGCGTCAGGTGTGGTCAGTCGCGACCAGCATGATTCCGTTCCTTGAGCATGACGATGCAAACCGCGCCCTGATGGGTTCGAACATGCAGCGTCAGGCAGTACCGCTCTTGCGCTCTGAAGCACCGCTAGTCGGCACCGGCATGGAATTCCGCGCGGCATACGATGCCGGTGACGTAGTCACTGCTCGTGAGCCTGGCGTGGTGACAGCAGTTTCTGCCGACTCGATCACCGTGATGCAGGACAACAGCGAGCACCGCACTTATCGCCTGCTGAAGTTCCAGCGCTCCAATCAGGGCACCTGTTACAACCAGCGCCCGATTGTCAGCGAAGGACAGCGAGTCGAAGTCGGCCAGGTCCTCGCCGATGGCCCCTCCACCGATCTCGGTGAGATGGCTCTCGGCAAGAACCTGCTCGTGGCGTTCATGTCATGGGAAGGCCACAACTACGAGGACGCGATCATCCTCAACCAGCGTCTCGTACAAGACGACGTGCTTAGTTCGATTCACATCGACGAGCACGAGATTGATGCGCGTGACACCAAGCTTGGCCCAGAGGAGATCACTCGCGACATCCCCAACGTCTCCGAGGAGGTGCTCGGCGATCTCGACGATCGCGGCATCATTCGCATCGGTGCCGACGTGGTGCCGGGCGACGTCCTCGTCGGCAAGGTCACGCCCAAGGGCGAGACTGAGCTCACTCCCGAAGAGCGTCTACTTCGCGCCATCTTTGGTGAGAAGGCTCGCGAGGTTCGCGACACATCACTGAAGGTTCCGCACGGTGAGTCGGGCAAGGTCATTGGCGTTCGCGTCTTCGACCGCGACGAGGGTGACGAGCTTCCTCCCGGCGTCAACCGCTTGGTGCGTGTCTACATCGCGCAGAAGCGCAAGATCACCGAGGGCGACAAGCTCGCCGGTCGTCACGGCAACAAGGGTGTTATCGCCAAGATTCTCCCCGCCGAAGACATGCCCTTCCTCGCCGATGGCACCCCCGTCGACGTCGTACTCAACCCGCTGGGCGTTCCTGGTCGCATGAACGTCGGTCAGGTCCTTGAGACGCACCTCGGGTGGGTGGCTGCCGCGGGTTGGAACATCGATCAGTCCAATCCAGTTGCCAAGAAGTTCCCAACTGGAGCAGAGTCGGCCGCGCCACGCACTCGCGTTGCGACGCCGGTCTTCGATGGTGTCAAGGAAGACGAACTCTCACTGCTGCTCCACTCGACATTGCCGACGGCTGATGGCCTGACACTTGTCGAGGGAGATGGCAAGGCGCATCTCCTTGACGGTCGCACCGGTGAACCCTTCCCCGGCCGCGTATCGGTGGGTTACATCTACATCCTGAAGCTGCTGCACCTTGTCGACGACAAGATCCACGCACGCTCCACGGGTCCGTACTCGATGATCACGCAGCAGCCTCTGGGCGGTAAGGCCCAGTTCGGCGGTCAGCGATTTGGCGAAATGGAGGTGTGGGCGCTCGAGGCTTATGGCGCTGCCTATGCCCTCCAAGAGCTGCTCACCATCAAGTCCGATGACGTCCTTGGTCGCGTGAAGGTCTACGAGGCCATCGTCAAGGGCGAGAACATTCCCGAACCCGGCATTCCTGAGTCGTTCAAGGTGCTGGTCAAGGAAATGCAGTCGCTGTGCCTCAACATTGAGGTGCTGTCCAGCGACGGAATGTCGATTGAAATGCGAGATACCGATGAGGATGTCTTCCGCGCCGCGGATGAACTCGGAATCGACCTGTCCCGGCGTGAGCCGAGCAGTGTTGATGAGATCTAGGAACTCCTAGAAATCACCCGTCC
>CAFBMR010000041.1_pt1 | contig 15340 bp, 15 predicted proteins | sample 7269021 | NCBI WGS metagenome assembly CAFBMR01 (sample SAMEA6814071, study PRJEB35770) | uncultured Actinomycetes bacterium | biome: Freshwater; feature: Freshwater reservoir; material: water | place: Czech Republic | collected 2017-05-23 | depth 30m m
GGCGGTCAAGGCGGCTAAAGCGGCGGTCTATGCCGGTCTTGACATGTCGCTCACGGACGGATTGCAGATGGAGCGCGAGGTCTTCTTGGACATTATGCGTACGGAGGATGCTGTCGAGGGATCCACTGCGTTTACAGAAAAGCGGGATCCGGTTTATCGCGGGATCTAAGGTGCCACCACGCCTACACAGCGAGTAGCACCGTGCCGGCGATGACAAGTGCGAGACCGACGAGACCTCTTCGCGTAAGACGTTCGCCGAAGACAAGTGCTGCGAAAATCACCGTGACGACAATGCTGAGTTTGTCGATGGGTACGACGGCACTAAGTGGTCCGATCTGCAAGGCCCGGTAGAAGCACAGCCATGATGCTCCTGTGGCAAGGCCAGACAGTGCAAGGAATAGCAGGTCTCGGCGGGGGATTGTGGTGAGTTGCCGATGTTCGCCGGATACAAGAACAACAATCCATGCCATCACGAGAACCACCACGGTGCGGATAGCCGTGCCGAGGCTTGAGTCAACGTCGGAGATGCCGACCTTGACCAAGAGAGTTGTCGCCGTAGCAAAGATGGCACCACCCGCGGCATACGCCAACCACTTGTAATCACCGGGGCCATCAACAGATTGGGCTTGCTTTTGGATCATCACCAAAGTGCCAATGGTGAATGCGGCTACTCCCAGTAGCTGGGTCCACAGGTGAGTGACTTCTCCGAAAAGCACCATACCCAGCAAGACCGTGAGCACAATGCTGGAGCGATCGACTACTGCAACTCGCGTAACGTCCCCAACTTGAAGTGCCTTGAAGAAACACAGCCAGGAAGCGCCGGTCGTAAGCCCAGAGAGAATGAGGAACGCGAGAGACTTCCCGCTGATAGTTGTGAGGCTGGACTGAGAGCCAATAATGAACACGACTCCCCAAGCCATGCCCAGCACTACCAAGGTGCGCAAGGCTGACGCGAGGTTCGACGGGGTGTGCCGAATCCCGATCTTTGCCAGGATCGCCACCAGTCCGGCGAAGAATGCCGAGGCCAGAGCGAGGAGTAGCCACACGCGCTGTTACCGCCCCTCTTCGCTAGTCCTGGTATGAGCAGCCTAGGAGTCCGACTCGCGCTTCTGGGCGGCAACGGGCACGATGGTGTTGTGCCTCGCTGCCTCGTGACTGGACCATCCGGATATGTGGGTGGTCGCCTTGTGCCCAGATTGCTTGATGCCGGCTGGACGGTACGCGTCTTGGCCCGCCATCCTGAGCGCCTTCGAGATCATCCTTGGATCAGCAAAGTGGAGATTGTTGGTGGGGATGCGACTGACTCTGGAGCGCTTGACGAGGCGATGCGGGACGTGGATGTTGCCTACTACTTACTGCACTCGCTACAAGAAGGCAAGAATCTAGAGATAGCCGAAAGGCAGATGGCATCCGCGTTTGCCGTCGCCGCAAAAGGTGCGGGTGTTGGACGCATTGTCTATTTGGGCGGCCTTGCTTCTGCGATCGCGAAGTCGGACATGTCAGCTCACATGCGTTCTCGGGTAGAAGTCGGCGAAATTCTGCGTGATAGCGGAGTGCCGACGGTAGAACTTCGTGCCGCAGTGATCATCGGTTCTGGGTCGGCATCCTTCGAGATGCTTCGGTATTTGACTGAGCGACTTCCGGCGATGGTCACTCCGCGCTGGGTACGTGCGAAGGTTCAGCCAATCGCTGTACGTGACGTTTTGCGTTATCTCGTTCTCGCGGCAAACCTGCCCCCGGAGGTCAACCGCACTTTCGAGATCGGAGGTCCGGAGATTTTCTCCTATCAGGAGATGATGCAGCGATATGCGCGGGCCGCCTCGCTGGCAAAGCGGCTTATCCTGCCGATCAATGTTCTGACTCCGAAGCTCTCCAGTCATTGGGTTGGCCTCGTGACACCTGTTCCGCGGAATTTGGCGCGGCCGCTGGTGGAATCCCTGCGGCACGAAGCGATCTGCCACGAGCATGACATCGCGCAGTGGATCCCGGATCCTCCCGAAGGCCTTGTGGGTTTTGATCAGGCTGTATCCCTTGCTCTGCAGAGAATTCGTAATGCGGAAGTCGTCTCGCGTTGGACTGATGCATCCACTCCTGGAGCGCCGAGTGATCCGTTGCCGACGGATCCGGATTGGACAGGTGGAACTCTCTACACCGATGTGCGTGAAGTGCGATCAGATCTCACACCGGAGCAGGTCTGGCAGTCCCTGGAGCGAATCGGCGGTGATAACGGCTGGTTTGCGGCCCAGTTCCTGTGGCAGATCCGAGGGACTATCGATCGGTTTGTCGGCGGTGTGGGCCTGCGCAGGGGACGTAGAGACCCCAACACGCTGCTCATTGGCGACGCAGTCGACTTTTGGCGGGTTGAGGAACGGATCGAACCGAGGTTGTTGAGACTTCGCGCCGAGATGCGTATGCCGGGTTTGGCGTGGTTGGAGTTTGTGCTTGAGCCCACGGAGGACGGCGGCACTCTCGTGCAGCAACGCGCTACTTTCGTGCCTCATGGCCTCATGGGTCATGCGTACTGGCGGGCTGTCGCACCCTTCCATGGATTTGTCTTCCCCGGAATGGCTCGCAATGTTGCAGCTGGTCGTGTGAAGTCTCGTAAGCGCAGTCGCGCTCGCTGAAGTGCCTGCGAGGGTCCAACCTACGAGTGCATTCGCGTGGCCGTGTCCCATGCCGTGCTCGGACTTCAGGTAACCAACGATCGCCATGTGCGGTCACCCATGTCAGTTATCTCCGCTTCTTCGGCGCTAATCTCTGTGTGTCGCTCTGGAGAATCTTAGGAGAGAGAGCCCCCGTTATGCGTTTTTTTCTTGCCGTAATTGACGACACTGCGCGATCAGCCGACACTGATGAGCGGGCAGCAATTGACGTATTCAATGACTCGCTTGAGGCCAACGGACACTGGGTATTTGCATGTGGGATCGACGGGCCCAGCACGGCCACTGTCATTGACAATCGTGGCGGCAGGGGCCTCGTGACGGAGGGGCCGCTACTGGACTCGACGGAGTTCGTGAGCGGCTTGTGGATCATCGAGGCGGAGAGTCTTGAGGTGGCCTGCGACCTTGCCATCGCCGGGTCCAAGGCCTGTAATCGTAAGGTCGAGTTACGACCCATTCTTTAGTGGCGAAGGGCAGCCAGCGCTCAATTGGGTTTGCCCTTGACGGGACTGGCACTATTGGGGGATGGCATCTGCTGGCGGTGGGGATTCTCGGCTCTCTAGGTGGTCTTCGCTTTCTTCTCGCCTTGCCGTGCTTATTGCGATTCTGTTGGTCTTGAGTGCACTAGTCACGGCGCTGTATGCGGCGATTTCAGCACGGAATTCGACGGCGGCCAGCTCCGCTGAAGCCATGTCGAATGCGCACCGCTCGACGAGTCTGCTCATCGCGCAGGCGTACGAGGAACAAACGGCTTTCAAAGACAGTGAATTGGCGGCACGCAAGTCCCGGCTCGAGGGATTGGCCAAGGCACAGATCTCTGCCATCGACGCACTGCGTCAGGCAGCAGTCCGCGGGGAGATTTCTGAGCAAAATGCTAAGGACGTAGCGCTGAAAAACCTCTTCGACTTTCGATACGACGGCGAGAACTATTTCTTCACGTACACGCCGGAAATGGTCTCGTTGGAGAATCCCAATCCCAAGTTCATTGGGAACATGATCGACTTTAAGGATGCAAACGGCAAAGCGTTCTTCCGCGATTTCCAAGCCGTTGCGCTTGGCCCAGGGAGTGGTTTTGTTGATTATGTAGGCACACGGCTCGGATCAACCACTCCATCTGACAAAATTAGTTACATTGAGTACTACGCGCCATGGAAATGGGTTCTTGGCACCGGCGTCTACATTGACGATATTGAGCAAGCGGCGCAGGCCAAATTTGATGAAACTGAAAAGGCGCTTGGTGTTGCCCTTGTCAATGTGACCTTTTCTGGAGACGGATTTTTCTTCGTCCTCGACGCAGATGGTAAACCGGTGATTGCTCCCGCCAATAGAGATCTCAGTGCCATCGCTACGACCGAAGCCGGCACCGCACTAGGTAGGCAACTTGTAGCGGAGGCACCTGATTCTGAGAATGTGGTCACTCACGTGGATGCGACCGCCCCATTTAACGGTACTTCAGAATCGTGGAGCATGGATTTGTCTACGTTTGCGCCTCTTAAATGGACCCTGGTGTCCGCTGTACCTGCTGAGAGCATCTCGGCGCCTGCGGTTGCCACGGCTTGGAAGCAAGCGTTGTTGAGTCTGGGGGTCCTTGCTCTGGGCCTCTTGATTGGTTTGTTAACGAGTCGACGCATTGTGCGACCAGTAGCGACAATGACGCGGGCAGCACTCGCCCTCGAACAAGACTCGTTCGATCCGGCGATGCTGGATCAGGCTGCGGCGCGCAAGGACGAGGTGGGAACGCTAGCTAGAGCGTTCCAGCGCATGGGCTCGGAAGTCATCGAGCGCGAGCGTAAACTTCGCGAACAAGTGCAAAAGCTCACCGTCGTGATTGACCGGCAAAAAGTGCAGGAGCAAAGTGAAGCGATTGTGAGTACCGACTACTTCCAGTCGTTGACGGAGCGTGCAGCTGAACTCCGCGGGCGATTTGGCGAGGAAAAAGAGGACTAGGCACGACGGATTTCATATCTTGCTCACCAGTTTCTTAATAGTGACAAGCGTGATCAGTCGTCAGTGATGAGTCCGCGCTTCTTAGCAACGCGGTAGAGGTCGGTTTTCGTAGAGACCGTCTGACCGGCTTTGGTGTATTTCGCTCGCACACGTTTGATGTATTCCTGCGCAGTTGTCACTTCTACGTCCATGCGCCGGGCGACAGTCGTCATCTTTAGCCCGGAGGCATAAAGCGATAGAGCGAGGCGCTCCTGATCGGAAAGTTTCACCTCTGCCTGCAGGTCGCTAATGATCGCCAGGGCGATATCTGGTGACATGAAAGGCTTCCCGGCAAGGGTCGACTGGATTGCGTCCCGCATCACGGTTGCGTCGGTTTGCTTGGAGACGTAGGCCAACGCGCCGGCCGACATCGACTCACGTACGACCATCGGATCTGCGAGGGCGCTAATTACTAACACTGGAATGCCCGCGCCAACGAGCGCACGCACGTTGTCTACGGGAAGGGTGCCATCGCCGAGATCGAGATCCAAAACTGCGCAATCGACATCGTTGGTGCGTGCCGTATCGAGAGCCTCAACGAGCGAAGCTCCCTCGTAGAGCACCTCCACTGCGCCGAGGCCAGCAAGAACTTCTCGAATGATTGCAGACCGCACCAACGGGTGATCCTCAAGAACGAGGAACTTCAAAGTCTGGTGAGGTTGTCCATCCTGCATGGCAGAAACTTACATTGATGGGGGACAAATGTCCTGTGTCACCTATTCAGGTGACGCTTCCAATGGTTCATCGTCCTCGCTATACCGATAGGCCGCGATTGCCGAATCGACAAGTGGGCCGACAGCCTCCGTGGCGACGCCGATGCGCGCAGCGATAACTGTGGCTGGAAGTCCCGCCGCATACAGAGTCAGTGCCCGTTGCTGGGCTGGCTCAAGAGCGACGCTCGAGCCCTCGATGGGGACGAGTACGGCCGCAAAGTCAGGGGACTTCCACGGCACATCAGATTCGGCCGCCTCGACGGCATGTCGGAGCTGGTCAATCACGAGGCGCTTGGGGACGTAGGAATGAGCGCCGCTTAGCAGCGCCGCTTGAATGGCGAGGGGATTGTCGTTGGCGCTGATGAGCACGACCGGGATCGCCGCGTGCCGGAGCACGGTGACCACCTCAGCTGGCGTTCGGCCGTCCCCGAGGTCGAGGTCGACGATCGCGCAGTTGGCACCGGAGGTCGAGACCGCCTCGACGGCTGCAGGCAATTGAGCACCGCTGTATGCCAAGGTGGCATCGGGAAAGACGGACGTGAGGTGGTCGGTGATGGCGCCGAGCACGAGAGGATGATCCTCAAGAACTACGAAGATCCGGTGGGACATATCCGCACAATACGGCAGGGGCGAACGCGTGACAGAGGTATCGAAAGGCAGCGTCCCCCTTGCCGCGATTTTCAATCGAATGGGAGTGCTGGCTCTCATCGCCGCCGGCTCCATCGAATTTATCCCCGCACTCTTCCTGCTGGTCGTCCACGCGAACGAACTGCCGCCCGCGATTTGGCTCACCTGGGCGATCCCCGCTGCATTGCTCGTTGTCGCTCTGCTTCCCCGGTTCCGTCGTTTCTCGAGTGCGTGTCAGGTTGGCAGCGGTCTGCTACTGCTACTCGGGGCAATCATTTTTCCGCAAACGTACGGACCCGGCTGGCTCCCACTGCCATTTGTCGCCTTCGCTGTGGCGTTCGGGGCCGCGTTCAACTCAAAAGTAACGACGGGTCTTGGCCTGATCTTTGCGGCTGCCGGACTAAATCTGATCGCAGTTTTACATCCGACGCCGCAGATGATTCTTGCCGCAGCGGATCTGGCGGGAGGGGCTATCGGTCCGGTCTTCGTGCTCATTGCTGGACCCGCGCTTCTCGGAATGGCTCAGATCTGGCGGCGTACCGCTCAAATTGCTGATGAGAATACCGAGGCGATGGAAGCGTCGACTGCAGCTACGTATCGTGCGGTTCAAGTACAGTCAGCTCGTACGGGTGTGGACCGACGTATCCACGAGACGGTACTCAACACTCTCAATGCGATCGCGCAACGCGGAGTCGATGATGACGAACTCCTGCGCTCAGAGTGTCGCCGCGACGTGGAGCAGATGGAACTTGGCGCACTCACGGCAACCGAGGCGTCGATGAGTGACATCATCGCTGAGGCGACGGTGGCGGCGGGCTTGCGGACTCCAGAAGTGCGCACGCGTGTTGACGTCGACCAGGTGCTGCCTCGAATGTCTGCTAGCGCACTGCGCGATGCGTTGGTGGAAGCATTGCGCAATGTCGAGCGCCACGCTCAAGCCCAGAATGTTGTGATCGCAGCGCGTCAGTTCGGCACTCTGTACGAGATCTCCGTCGAAGATGATGGGACGGGTCTGGGCCAACAAGAGTCGGAGCGATTCGGGATGCGCAACACCATGCGAGCGTCGCTGGCGGCGATGGGTGGCGAGGCACTCATTGACAGCAGCCCGGGTCGGGGCACAAGAGTTCAATTGCGTATCCCGGTGGTTGCTCCTGCGGAACTTCGTGTGCCGATCGAGCCAGTCCGTCGGATCCTCTTGGACTCCAATCGGTCACGCATTCTACTTTTTGCCCCAGCGCTGTTCGGGCTCGTGATGCTGCCGTGGATTGCCGGCAGCCTCGTGGGCGGCGGTCTGGCATACGCCGTTTTGTTCGTCGCCTTTCTGGCGACCAACTTCGCGCTTTCGCTGATGTGGAAGACCCGGTGGCGCGTCGTCCTGGTCGTGCTCACGGTCCTGTGGGTACTTGCTGCATATACCGCAGCTGGGTCGTCGCTGAACGGATGCGACTCTGCATCAGCAGTTCACTGGATCATCAACAGCGTGGCCGGTGGTATCGGGCTTGTTCTGTTTGCGATCGAACGTTGGTGGGCGTGGATCATTCTTCCCGTCGTGACTTTGGGTGGACTTGTGCTGACCTTCGCGTTGCCGAGTGGTTGCCGAGTCGTGCCCGCCATGTCGCTCATCGTCACCGTGGTCTACATGTCGGCGGCACTTTTTCTGATGGCGGTGTTGTTCCGTGAGTTCGATCGCAGGCGTAGCGATGCGCTCGTACTCTGGGCGGCAACCGTGGAGTATCAGGCTGAAATTGAGCGTCAAATTATGGTGACATCACGTTGGAGTCGGGTGAGTGCCTCGACTACGCGCCTGCTGCGCGCAATCGCCGATGGCCAACTCGACGTGGACACAGTGGAGGTACGCGAACGCGCGGCGGCGGAGGAGAGTCAACTGCGACGCAACCTTGGCCAGAAGAAGAAAGCGACTTCGAACCTTTGGCAGGCGGTGCTTGAGGAGGTAAATCACGCCGAGACGCTCGGGCGTTCAGTCGAGGTCTCGGTGATAAGTATGCCCACAGACGCATTACCCGTGCCAGCGGCGATCATAGAATTTCTACGCGGAATTGTCTCTCAAGCACCGAGTCGTACGGTGACTATCAAGGCGCTGGTCGACGAAGGGCTCGCGGAGATTATCGTGACCGCGCCGAGTGTGACGGTAGATATCGCCATGGCAGATTCGCTCGGGTGGATGCGGTCTACGCCTGGCAACAGCGGCGTATTCGAAATCGAACATTTTGAGGTCTCTCGAGTGCGATTCGATGAACGCAACGACCTGGTGAGCATCCGCAGTGTGCAAGACGTCGTCACCGCTGAGGTGAGCGATGTCTGACCTGTCGCAGACCACTTCCGATTGGCTACATCGGACAGCGCTCAACACGATCCGCTATCTGTTGACCACATCCCACATCGATCGCGGTGCTCTCGCTGACTTCTCTGTGACTCCGCCAGAGAATGTAGAGCTGGGTGAGGGTGCGCTCGCAGTTTTGGGTGAGTGCGCTGTGCTTGTCGAGCAGATCGCTGCTGCAGGTGAGCTAAATGACCAGGCTCGTAGTCGATTGGGCATCCTCGAGTCACTGCTGCGGGTTCATATGCAGGTCGACCAGAAAAGTGACGGAGCTTTCGCGGTCTGGGCGATGGAGATCGTCGAGAACCTCGCGGCGCGAGACTGCGTGGCTCAGGTGACGAGCATCAATGCGTCGACGGATCAACGCGCGATCCCAGGACCCGTGCGGTTGGTAGTTGATCGAGTCCTTGCACTAGCGGTCGACAGCGCGAGTGTCCGCGTACTTACTGATGGAGTTGAGGACTATCTCTCGGCCACCCTCCAGGTCACCAGCTCACGTCAGTCGATCGAGGACGCTGTGTGTGTCGCTGGGCTGCCACTAGGGAAGACCTATGAGATCGAAGGCTGTGTCTTGGATCTCGATGTTGAGCCGACCAGCCCGGGCAACCTCGTCACGCTCGTCGTCAGTCGCCATTCTAACCCGTAAGTACGAGTTACCTAATACGGTTGTCCCGTGAAGAAGACAACGATTGAACTCCCGGATGAGCTCGAACGCCGTTCCGCAACGCGTGAATGGACGCCTCTTGGCGATGTGGTGTTCACCGGTGAGGGCCTCACCCAAGAGGCGGCCACATTGTCTTGGGCAGAGATCCGGGAGATCGCGAACGATCGGTGATCGCGCTCGACTCGAATATCCTCGCCTATGCCCATCGCGGGGCGTTTAAGCGGCGCGATCGTGTCGTGGGGCATTAGGCGCTACCGTGCTGCCATGAGTTCGCCCGAAGCCAGCCGCCCGCTTCGGAGCACCGACACATGACCCCCCAGTGGCTCGTGGCCACAACCGTGCCGCTGGCCGTACTAGCAGCCATCATCTTTCTTGGGCGCAACGCTCGGCGCTTGTGGCCGCTAGCTTTGATTGCCTTGCTCTGGGGCTTCGCGGACACCTATCTGGTCATTTACGTCAATGACTGGTGGGCAGCGGCATTCGGAATGAGTTCGCTCATCGTGCTCGGTGCGCCGATTGCCGAAGAGATCACCAAAGCCGCGGTCCTGCCGTTCCTATGCCTGTCACGTCGCGTGACGTGGTTTGTCGATGGGGCGGTGCTCGGTGCTGCAGCTGGCACTGGTTTCGCGATTCGCGAAAACTGGGTCTACCTGCAAAATGCGGGGAGCGATGCGGGTCTGGGCCTGGCTCTGGCTCGAGTGTCGTCTACCAACCTCATGCACGCCGGCTGTACCGCGATTATCGGAGCAGCCATCGTGTTGTCCTTTAGTCGAGGCTGGGTTGCCCGTTTCGCGATTCCGCTGGGTGGACTTGCCATCGCTATCGTTCTGCACTCCATCTTCAATCGCCTCACCCAAATTGATGGAATGCCAGCGCTACTCGTCACGGCAACCGGCGTAGGCGTATTCGGCATTGCCGCCGCGATTGTGGCTTTGGGTTACCCGATCTCTGCTCGATGGGTACGCGAAGACCTCTCCCGCACCGGCGCTACTGCAAGTGAGAAGGCAGCGCTCAGCGGCGGCAGCGTGGCCGAGATCCTCGACACCTTCGAGTCGCGCTACGGATCGGATGCTGCAGCAAAAGCAGAAGAACTCGTAGCAGTGCAGCGCCAGTTGGCCATTGCCCATCACTCCGGGCGGACAAGCGCAGCCGAAATCGAGACACTTGAAGCCACGGCCGCCGGGATCCGACGCGATATCGGATTGTTCGGCATGATGTGGCTCAGGTCGCACCTGCCGGTGGATGCAACCGAGTCAGGGATCTGGGCTTCGCTTGAACATTCTGTATCGGATGATGGACCTAGCGAATCCACGCCGTCGGGACTTTGGGCCCGGCTCGGGGAAGTCACCACGACGCACGATGAGGAGGGGAAACGCTGATGCTGTGTGCCCAATGCGAGGAGAGCGCCCGCGGCGTATGTCGCTTCTGCGGACGCGGCGTATGCGCTACGCACCACGCGGCTATGCCCTTCATCATCACCGTCTTCGGAGATGACCCGCCCCGATCGATCGTCGTGGGTGGCACTTTGTGGTGCCAGGTCTGCCGTCCCCAGCCAGAACCCATCGCAATGCCGGAGCTCGCATGAGTGCCGACGGAATTTTCAATCGAATTGGGGATCGGCTCGCGCAAAACGAAAGCAACGAGGCGCCGGTCACCATGTCAGACCTCCTCGACCTCCCCGATGACCAACGCACGGTCGTGCGCGAGGTGATGCGGTCAAGTGACCCGATGACCTCCGCAGAAGTTGCCGATTCACTTGACTGGCCACTGCCCGATGTGGAGCGTCTGCTCGGCGACCTGAGCCTGCTAGGCATGATCGAAGTCGTCGCCGGACGCATCAAGATGTCACCGATGCATCGCACTACTCGTGCCACGCCGGGTGGACTCTGGGGTCTACTCGACGAACTGTGAATTCACCGCAAACTTAGAGAAGGCAGACTTTGCGCGTCTTGCCGGCGATTTTCTTCGAGATGCAGACGTTTCCGCCACTGATGAAGGTCGACGGGCTTCCAAAGTGGTGCCAGCCCCCAGCCCCGTAGTAGGCATCCGCCTCCACGTTTTCGGTCTTGATGGAAGCGTTCACAGCGCTGAGGTAGTCAATCGTCACGGTTCCGCCAAATTCGGCTTTCAGCCCGACCGTGCTGTTGCCCACCTGACTCGAGCCCGACACCGTGCCAGTCAGGTCGAAGCTCTGCATCTGAACTCCACCCAGGGCGAAAGCCACACTCGTATCTCGTAGTGTGAAGCCCGCGGCGCCTATGGTGCCAATTCGTGCCGACCCATTGAGAGAGGGGGGCGTGTTGGTGTTGATTGCAATCCACACATCGGTGTCCACGCCGATGACCTTGCCGTGGAAGGTAACGGAGAACCCAGCAGGCACTATGTAGGTGCCCACCGTGCACCCGAGCGGCGCGGCGTACATCTGCACGTAAGTAGCCGATATGAGTCCAGGACCGAGATCGATCACATTTGTCGTTCCATCGGGGTCGCCAATCGCAATCTCGAAACACGGCGCCGTGAGCACCAGGTTTGCGACAAACTTGATGGGGATGTCGGCACCCGAAGAATTTGAGTTATTCATGAGCCGCGCCATGTTGCCGCTGAGCACTCCATCGCCGGCGAGACCAATACCTAGGGGAACACCAGACGTGCTTATGGTGCCGCTGATGGCGAAACCATTGAGATCTAGACCGCTGATGCCGACCACATTGGGCCACACAGACTTGCCGGCGAGTCCGTTCGCCGATATTGAAAGATTGATTTCCTGCTTGGTAAATTCGTACGTGATCTTCGCACTCACCGCGATATCCCGCACATTCCCCGACTTTCCGGAGATGGAGAGCAGGCCGTTTTGAGCGAAGCTGAACGCGGCCTGAAGCTTTTCTGGGTTGGTGTTTAGCGACACCGAGATAGTGGCGGGGGTGAACGAGAACGTGTAGTCATCTGAGAAGCTCGGCAACTTCACGCCATCAGGGATTGTCCAGCCGGCTGTGATGTTGCCATTCGATGTGTACATCATGAACATGCCCTCTTTGCCCACGGGAATGTCGAACACTTTCCCCTTGAGGCCCGGCAGGCCCACGAGTGCAGGGAAGGAGATGTTGTTCGAAGCGACACCGAGCACCATCGTGCGCCTAGGAACTTTGAGAGTATTGCCGTAGATCGTTGCCAGCGTGTCTTCGGCGTTGAAGTAGGCGAAGTCCGTGACGCTCGAATTGCCTACGGAGCCGGGCAGGATTTTGCCGGTCAGGACCAAGCCACCATTTACGTAGGTGAGAGCAATGGAGTTGCTGTTCCAGTCCGAAACGTCCCAACCGACCAATGGCATCTTCGGCATGACGAGCTTGCCCTTACCGGTGATCTGAATGTTGAGACCGCCATTGGCGCTGCCATCGCGCACTTTGACACTTGAGTCGGCCGGCAAAACTGCGAAGGAGTCGTCTTTGGCGGAAATCAGCAATGTCATGTTCTTGATTGTGGCCTGAGAAATGCTCGCCGTTTCATCTGAGCCGAAGGGAGCTTGAAGGTTGGCGACACCGCTTGACATGTTGATTGTCGCGGTGAATGCCAGCGCAGGATTGCTCGCCACTGGGCTGCCGAATGACTCGCTCATGACGCCCGATAGAAGCGCGAACGACGAGCCATCGACGCACAGGCGGGTGCTCGTGGTGGTCGGACAGGTAGCGGAAAATGCGATGGTGCCCGAGGCGAGGACGAACTTCGAATCGATGATGGTGGCGGGTGCGGCCAACTGCGCAGCGAGTGTGGAGGTCACGACCCCTCCGCTAGCACTGATGCCACCTGTTATGGCGGTTCTGGTGATTTGGACTGCACCGAAATTCAGTTTGCCTGCTGCTGCGTTAACGACGGTGACGCTCCAGTTATTCGAATCGGTAAATCGCAGCTGCACCGACTCATCGGTGCCTGGCCCGGCGGTGAGCTTGCCTGTTCCAACAAACTCCGTACCTTGCGTCGCGCCCGAAGTCACTTTCACCTGACTTGACCCGAGAGAGAGGGTGTCGTTGACCTTCACGGTGCTGGCGGTGGTGAGAGCGCCTGATTGCTGGCCAGTCACACCCAGCACCACGGCAACGGCAACAGCGGCTCCCACCAGCACGACAGCACCGACACTCAACACGATGAACTGACGCTTGCGCCGGGCGGAGCGCCCCTTGATGGGCACGCTGTCATTGTCCATTCCCGGGCTTGTCATTCACGTACCCTAGCAAACTGCGTCGCTTTTGCTTTCGACGATTTTCCGCTACTGGACTTCCGGAATGCAAAAGAGCCCCTGGCTGCATCACTGAAGTTCAGGGGCCCTTTCGAAGTACGTTACGCCTTCTTGATCGGCGGGACTTCTCCCTTTTACGCCTTTAGGTCGGCGTACCGCTGCCGTGCTGCCTCGCCTGTTGTGCCGACGAAGGTGCCGATTGCTGACCAAGACATGCCGCTGGTTCGGGCTGCACGTACCGCTTCTATGACGTGACGCTCTGCTTCGGAGCGATCGTAAATCGCGTCTCGAAGCAACCTTACGGCAGTCGAGTCGAGCTCGTCGGCGTCGTTTGGTTCGTAGTTTTCGAAGCGTGCCGCTAATTCGTCGGCATGCCTAAGAATCTCTTCGACTGTGCGTGGCATCGTCATCACCTCATGAACTTCTCTCGAGCGATCATCGCGTGAACGATGACTGCGGCCAAGTCTCCATCTATGTAACCGACTTCTAGAAGAATCGCAGCTCGATTTGGTCCGATCATCATCGTCAGGCCGTCGCCGAGATCCCAGATGCGTATCGGATTGCGATAGGCATGAAGAATCTCCTCACGTGTGAGCCCATGTGTTAAGGCTGACGGGGCGATGATCGGGTCGTGCTGCACGATTCCAAGATAACTTGCCGTTGGTTCCGATGGCAATTGGCTGTGAATAAAAAAGAAGGGCCCCTGACTGCATCACTGCAGTGCAGGGGCCCTTTGACTTGGCTTACGCCTTCTTGGTCTCTGAATACGCCGCCTTGGAGAGTGGTGTCGGACATTGCCGAATTCCCTCATGGATTCACGGTTTCGAGGTGTCTAGCGCAGGCCGTTCCAGTCAGTCTGACGGCATTTTGACGGCATTGGCGATTGCCTCATTCTGGCTCCAGGCCCCTCACTGGCAGGTCTTCGGTAGTGGCCGCCGAGTGCTTCAGGAGCGCGCGTTCTACTGCTATCCATTCTTTTGGATTCGTGCCACCAAACCGCTCTGCGCGGGCTAGATAAAACATCCATCCTCGGAGTAGGTCGACCCCACACCAGTCTGGGACGAGACCTCGGGTTATGAAGATATTGCGTACGGGCTCAAGGACCGCTTCGAGATTTTCAGGTGAGGAAGCTATCCGTTCGTAACCGTCGAACCGGTGAGCCCAGACAAAAAGTTCCGTAATGATGTCCTCGTCACTCATCCCCTAGCCCCTCCGTCTGGTGACACTCTTTGGCGGTATCGATGTTGTACACGCTCAGTCCTTCGCGAGTGCGGTCACCTAGTCTCCCGCCCAATATCTGATATCTGCGAAAGCCTGCTAGCTGTTATCCACTTGGAGCGCACTGGCAACATTTTTGGCAAGAGAACGCACGGCAGCCTCAGAGAGATTCTTGATTGCGAACTGGGGCCTCTTTCGATAACCGGCATTGCGGATCTCTGCGGCGTCGAGTCCAAACTCGGGAATGCTGCAGACTGCCTGCACGAAAGCGTCAGCAACGTCAGGGGTGTTGCGGAAGTCTCCGAAACGGATTTCCAAAGTGGAACCTCGTTGGGGTAGTGAGTACATGCACAGCGGCCACTTCTTGCCTACTCCTAGCACGTTGAACCGGACGTTGAACGAGGGTGTGGTGGCTCGACCACCATTCACGTGCCCGCCGTGCGTCTCAAGTTCGGAGATAAGCAACTGAATCTTGCTCACAGCATCCGGGTCGTTGTCTTGCGCCCATTGGATGAATTCAGCTGTAGCCCAGCGTTCCGTATGAGGCTGCCAGTTAGAGGAGGAACCTTCAGCATGGAGTTGTTCCAACCACGCGTTGGGCCGCTCCACTACCTTGAGGCGAGGGAGTCTCGAGGTACATGGCCAGTTCAGAAGTGCTGCGCATGCCTACTCCAAGCACTGGGTTCGACCGGACTGCGACGACACCGCGACCGGCCACGTTGAGGTTACCCGCTGAGCCGTGCGCGATGACGAGGGGAAAACTCGAGGCGTTCTGACTACGTGGAGGGCAGCATGCTGCGCATGAGGGTGTCGGTCGATCGATCGATGAGCTCATCGGCATCGACCGGGCCGTCGAACAGGTCGAACATGTGCGAGAGGGCCTCGAAGTGAAGGGGCGCCACC
>CAFBMR010000042.1_pt1 | contig 15311 bp, 11 predicted proteins | sample 7269021 | NCBI WGS metagenome assembly CAFBMR01 (sample SAMEA6814071, study PRJEB35770) | uncultured Actinomycetes bacterium | biome: Freshwater; feature: Freshwater reservoir; material: water | place: Czech Republic | collected 2017-05-23 | depth 30m m
ATGCGCCCACACAACTCTGGTCACTGGTCCATCGATGGCGCTGTGACCTCCCAGTTTGAGAATCATCTGCGCGCAGTGCTTGACCTACCCCTTGGCGCCCCGGATCTTCTTGCGCCATATGCCGTTATGGTCAACATCGTGGGTCAAGACGTCGATGGGCTCCCGCCGCTGCATACGGCACTTCGGCATGTGCTCGCACGAGACCCTGGCCTACGAGTACACCTGTACGGCAAGGAGATCCGGCCACGACGCAAGTTGGGTCACGTGACCGTCGTGGGGGATGATGTGCAGGTCCTGCTTGAGCGGGCCCATCACGCGGCCGATTATTTGTCTGGAGCGATCGATGAGTGACGCAGCTTCGTCGGGTGGAGCCACCGTGCAGGTGGCGATCATCATGGGCAGCGATTCGGATTGGCCGGTCATGCAAGCAGCTGTAGCCGTATGCGAAGAGTTTGGTGTCGCGTATGAAGCCGAAGTTGTCTCCGCGCACCGGATGCCACGCGAGATGGTCGATTACGCATCGTCCGCTGAAAGTCGCGGACTGCGTGTGATCATTGCTGGCGCCGGTGGCGCGGCACACCTGCCGGGAATGGTCGCTTCGCTCACTCCGCTTCCCGTCATCGGAGTCCCAGTGCCGCTGAAGGCCCTTGATGGCATGGATTCTTTGCTCTCCATCGTGCAAATGCCCGCGGGCGTTCCGGTGGCCACTGTCGGCATCGGCAACGCGCGCAATGCGGGATTACTGGCCATGCGCATTCTCGGTGCTAGTGATGCGGCGTTACGTGAGCGGCTCACCGCTTTGGCCGCCGAGACCAATGCGAGAGCGAAGTCAGCCACGTTGGAGTTGCCGCAGCCATGAGCGAGCCGCCGACACTGACCTCGCGAATTCTTGAGGGCAGTGTCGGTCGCGATCGTGTGCTCGACTTTATAAAGGTTGCGGCACTCGCACTTGTCGTTATTGGCCATCAGGTCGCTTGGACCACATTTCCGGATGGAACTGCCAGCAACACCTTGGACGTAGCGCCTTCGCTGTGGTGGATGTCGTGGGCTCTGCAGTGGCTCCCTGTGTTCTTCTTTGCTGCAGGAGTCGGACTGCGAAGTTCGCGTGACGCGGGTCGCCCATGGGCTGACGTCGTCCGCTCGCGAGCGAAATCCTTGTTAGCGGCGGCACTGCCATTGATCTTTGTGAGCCTGGCACTGACTGCGTTGATCGCAGCCTGGCGCCCGAGTTTGGCCCAGGCAGCTGGAGTCATCACCGTGCAACTGCTGTGGTTCGTCGGTGTTTACATCCTGGTCGTTTTGGTGTCGCCGGTCATCCTGCGATTGCGCGCGATGTGGTGGGTCCTCGTGCTCATCGTGTTGGTTGTGGCAATTGACCTCCTACGGATACATATCGATGATCGGTGGGGCTGGCTCAATCTGATCGTTGTCTGGTCGGTATTCACGCTCGTCGGCGCGCAGCGCGACCGTTGGGCGAAACTCCCGCGGATAGTTCTTATCGGGTGCGCCGTGTTCGCACTCGCTGGTTCTGCGTTGGCACTTGTAGTGGGCCCGTATTCCAAGGCCCTCATCACCGCCAATGCGGCGCCTGGACTCTCAAATCTTGCACCACCGACGATCGTGCTTTGTCTATTTGGCGTCGCGCAGATTCTGGTGATCCTTCTCGCATGGCGCGCTCTGGCTCGATGGCTCGACCGCGATCGTGTGTGGGTCCCCGTTGCAATCGCGGGTAGCCGCTCAATGGGCATTTACATCTGGCACATGCTCGTGACGAGTATCGTGATAGCCGTCTTGGTGCTCGCGGGAATTGCGCCACCAGCTCTGAGCGTGACGTGGTGGCTCCTGCATGGTGGCTCGTTGGTAGTTGTTGTGGCCATGTCGTGGCTCATTGCCGGGCCCGCACAGTTGCTGTCACGATCAATGGCGACGCGTCTCGCGCACACACCATGGAAATTCAGTGCCCCCGTGGTGGGTCTAGCTACCCTGCTGGCCGCAGCGAGTGTCCTAGGGATCTCCGAATCAGGGCTCTATCCATTCGTTGAGTTTCGCTGGGTCGCGGGCGTGCTGCCATATTTCCCACTCATCGCGGTAGCGCTGGTGATGTGCGGGCTTGTGGTTAGTGCGGGCCGAGGGCGGCCCAGACCTGAGCGGGGCACTGGTCCATGACCATGCGCACACCTGCGGTGACCGCCCGTTCAGCGGCAGCTTCGTCGATGACGTGGAGCTGAAGCCAGATCGTCGGGGCACCGATTGCGATTGCGGCATCTACGACCTCGCCAGCACGGTCTGAGTTAACGAAGACGTCGACCACGTCAGGCACGCCTTCTGCCGCTGCCGCTTCAGCAAGAGTGCGGTAGCCCTTCTCGCCGTGCACTTCGCGCCCCATCGGATGCACGGGCACGATTCGACAGCCGTGGCTCTGCAAGAACTTCGCGACACCGTATGCAGGCCGATCGGGGTTATCGCCAAGCCCGACGATGAACCACAGAGTGGCGTCCTTGAGGATTGCTCTGACCGAGTCGGCGTTGCCGTACAGATCGTCGCGCGAAATCGTCATGCGTTGGGCCGACCGAGCGCGCGGTAGGTCCAACCAGCCTCTCGCCACGAGTGCGGATCTAGCGCATTGCGCGCATCGATCAACTGAGGCTTACGTACCACTTTGCGAACGTCGAGTGGATGGAGCGCGCGGTATTCGCGCCACTCGGTCAGGTGCAGTAACACGTCGCAGTCCTGTGCGGCATCCATCGCGGTGTGCACGTAGTCCAGTTGCGGCCATTTCGTCCGCGCGTTGGCAATCGCTTTGGGGTCATGCACTTTCACAATTGCACCCGCGTCGTGGAGCATCTGCGCCACGTTGAGCGCTGGGGAGTCTCGTACGTCATCGCTGTCGGGCTTGAAAGCAGCGCCCCAGATGCCGATGCGGGCGCCGGAGAGTTCTCCACCAAGGACCTCACGTGTGAGCTCGACGGTACGACCACGGCGACGCAAGTTGATATCTTCGACGTCGCGCAAGAACGACACGGCCTGGTCTACTCCAAGCTCCTCCGCGCGTGCCATAAATGCGCGAATGTCCTTGGGCAGGCAACCGCCGCCGAACCCGAGTCCCGCGCGTAGGAAGAGTGAACCGATACGTGGGTCATGGCCCAGAGCGTCTGCCAGCGCAGACACGTCTGCGCCGCTTGCTTCGCAGACCTCAGCCATAGCGTTGATGAAAGAAATCTTTGTGGCCAGAAACGCATTGGCCGAGACCTTGACAAGTTCGGCGGTTGCGAAGTCCGTCTCAATGACCGGCACCTTCGCGTCGATGAGTGATGCGTAGATTTCACGCAGTATCTTCGAGTCTTCGCGTGAGGTCGTGGCAATAACGAGTCGATCAGGGCGCACGGTGTCTGCAACGGCACGACCCTCCTGCAGAAATTCCGGGTTCCATGCGAGCCGCGCTGGCGTGCCCTCAAGACGCTGCAGGATTGCGGACGCGGTGCCGACCGGCACAGTGGACTTGCCCACGATCAGGCACGGGCGGTCTATGTGGGCGAGTAGAGACTCGACGGATCCCCAGATTTGCGACATGTCAGCGGCATAGGAACCCTCGCGTTGTGGAGTCCCGACGCAGACGAAATGCACGTCGGCGAAAGCTGCTGCCTCGGCGATGTCGGTTGTGAAACGCAGGCGGCCACTAGCCAGAGCGCGGCCGAGTACTTCGTCAAGCCCGGGTTCATAAAACGGCAGGGTGCCCGCAGCAAGAGTGGCGATTCGTTCGGCATTGAGGTCCACTGCGACGACGTCATGGCCGAGGTCGGCCATGCACGCGGCGTGAGTTGTGCCGAGATAGCCGGCCCCTAGTACCGAGATGCGCACAGAGGAGAGCCTAGCGAGGTCTCTCAGCCGGGCCCGCGAAGGAATCCAGCGCCCCACGATCCATGCATTGTCGCGAACACCAACGGGAGTCGTCGCCACACGGAGAATGGCTCCTTGCGGCTGGCCCGCGCGGTGGCGATGAGCGAAGCGACGGCGTAGACCACAGGTGCGCTGAATCCAAGGACAATTACCGCCGGCTGTCCCACGATGAGTCCTACCAGGCCCATGAGCGTGCCCACGGAGACCCCCACGAGGGTGATCGGCGGGGCGAGATAGCGCAACGACACCGTGCCTGGCTCTCGACGAGCAATCTCACGGCGCCAGCGCCCGTATTCGTGGTACTGCTTCGCGAGAGTTCGTAGGCTCGCGCGAGGGCGATAGGTGACCTTCATATCTGGCGTAAACCAGATTTCGCCACCCGTGGACCGAATGCGGTGATTCATTTCCCAGTCCTGCGCACGGATCATCGACTCATCGAATCCGCCGACGCGTTCGATCGCCGACTTACGGAAGCAACCAAGGTAAACGGTGAGGGCAGGCCCCGCCTCGCCGCCAATGTGGAATGCAGCGCCGCCCACACCGAACCACGACGTCATCGCAGCGGCGACAGCCTTTTCGAAGTCGGTCGCACCCTCAGCGGCCATGATGCCGCCAACGTTGTCGGCACCTGTTGCCTCAAGCGTCGCGACACCGGTGCTCACGTAGTCGCTTGGGATCAGTGCGTGGCCGTCTACGCGCACGATGACGTCGTACTGACTCAATGCGATTGCGGCGTTGAGCCCAGCAGCTGTGCGCCCAGTCGGACTATCGACGGTTCGTACGCGTGAGTCGGCCGCTGCCATCCCCGCGGCGACTTCGTTGGTGCGATCACGCGAAGGTCCGAGTGCGAGAACTACTTCGATGGGGCCGTCGTAGTCCTGATTGAGAATATGCGCGACTGCCTCCGCTAAATGGAGTTCTTCATTGAGCACCGGCATGATGACCGAAACTCCATGCGAACCCATCAGGAGCAGGTGACCTTGTCTGCTGTAGTAGGCGCAGTGATCGGATCGACGGCGTCAGCGCGCACTTTGATGGTGTCGACAGAGGTCTCGTCGGCGCCCACGATGATCGTCAGCATGTCCAGCCCGGCAGACTCTTGGATCGTGGCACCATCAGGGCTTGCAGTGCCTTTGATCGCGTACGCCACTGCCTTAGCGATGGCGTCATCTCCAGTGGTGAACTGAACAACAGACGTCGTGTAATCGGATGTCGGGGCGTCGTCAATAATCTGCACCGCGAAGCCCATTTGGCTCAAAACATCAGCAACAGCGCCACCCTTACCGGGGATGCCGCTGCCATTGAGGACGCGTACTGAGACGTCGCCAGGAGCCACGGGCAGTTCAGGCGCCTTCGTTGTCTTGGGCGCGATGTACTGGGTGTCAGACTTCATGCTCGCCCACACCGCCGCTGCCTTTTCTTGATCTATGACAACGTTTTCGCCATCTTCGCGTGGCACCCAGGGGACTGTGAGAAAGCCCATGTTTTGCGGTGAGACCGTCTGAGCACTCAGCGCGAAGTCGCGAAGATTAGTGATGTCGCCAAGCTGTGGATCAGTCGTGATTGACTGGGTGGCCGACTCCAGCACGCCAAAGAGTTTCACCGGGTTTAGGAGTAACTGACTCGATGTTGCCGTGCGAATCATGGAGGAGAGGAAAGCCTGCTGGCGCTTGATGCGGGCGAGGTCGGAGCCGTCGCTGAGAGTCTTACGCGCGCGGACGAAACCGAGTGATTGCTCACCATTGAGAAGACTTATCCCTGCGGGCAAAATTAACTTGCTGTCTTTATCGTTGACTGCCTGAGTCAGACACATCTCGACTCCACCAAGGGAATCGATCACGTTCTTGAAGCCAGCGAAGTCGATCACGAGGAAATGGTCGATCTGCAAGCCGGTCATTTGCTCGACGGCTTTTGCAGTGCAACCGGGCCCGGCCATTTCGAAGGCAGCGTTGAACTTGGACTCGTAGCCGCCCACAACTTGGTCGGAACCCTCACGGCGGCAGGTGGGGAGGGTGATCCAGGTGTCTCGCGGGATGCTGACGGCAGTTGCCCAGGTGCGATCAGCCGAAAGATGAAGCAGGATCGTGGTGTCTGAGCGCGCGTTTGAGTTGATCACCGGGTCGCCGTACTTGTCGTCTCCTGGACCGGTGCGCGAATCGCTGCCCATGAGCAGGATGTTTGTGGCCATGTACGAGTTGGTCACCGGATCCACGAGGAAGCTCGAGGGCCTCGCAGCATCGCCACTGGTGTCGAATCCGGCAATCTTGATGTTGTCCCCGAGCTTCGAGGTCATGTACTGGAGTCCGGCCCCCGTGATGGAGGCGACGACCACGACCGCAGACAGGACGGCGAGGACAACCATCGGCCATCGGCGTCGGCGGGGGGTGTTGGTGTCAGACACGGGACTCCTCACGGGATTTCTCAATCGTACGGTGTGACTGCTCTAGGACGCCGGTCCGACCCGGTGGGTTCCGTGAGCCGGTGGCCCGCCCACCCCTAGCCTGGCTAGGCGGCGCGCCTGATACTGAAGTGACACAGAGCGACTTATGGTGTGAAGTTGACGAGTCGTCGGTGAGCCATGTCCAAGGGGGCAGGTGGCCGGCTGCTGTCGGTCGTCTTGAGGTGAGGAGCGCAGGTGCGAGTGCATAGGTGGGTAGCGGTGGGCGCAGCGGCGCTCATCGTGCCGACCATGCTCACCATCCCCCTCTGGAAGGCCGAGCGGCCTGCCGTACGGGCTACGGTGACCTACCTGAACCTCTCTGGCATAGACGCGGCGGCCCTGGAGTCGGCTCCGGCGCCCGGGGACCCCCTTGCGAGTGAGTCCGTCGAGTTCGCAGCGATCATGACCGATTCGCCGCCGAGCGATCCAGCCGTCCCGCTCCATCCTGCTGTCGTCACAGCGCCAGCGCTTACCGCGACCTTTTCATTGGTCGGAATCGTCGCCGGCTCGAAGCTCGACCCGAATTCCCGGATCATCGTGCGAGTCCAGACCGCAGGGGCCTGGTCTGCGTGGCAAAGCTTGCCGGTCAGTGACCACGGCCCAGATCCCGACACGGCAGAGGGTCGACAAGCTCGCTCGACCAGTGAACCACTGATCGCACCCGACGCCCAAGGCGTTCAGATACGCATTGACACCCCAGACGGCACAGTGCCTGAGGGCACTCAGATCGCATTGGTGCATAGTCCCGAGACACCGGACGATGCGGCCATCGGTCAGCCGAACACAACGCTGCTCGACACAGCACAGGCGTCACCCACAATGCCGCACATCATCACACGCGCTCAGTGGGGTGCCGATGAGTCGATGGTTCGAGACGCTCCTGAATTTTCCGACACTATCAAGGTCGGATTCGTCCATCACGTCGTGCAGTCCAATGACTATTCCCCGGCGCAGTCAGCTTCCATAATGCGTGACGTCTATTCGTGGTTCGTTGACGGCGAGGGTGTCAACGATTTCGGATACAACTTCATGGTCGATCGATACGGCCGCATCTTCGAGGGGCGCAAGGGCAGCATTGAAGGTGCTGTAATTGGTGCGCACACATCAGGGTTTAACCGTGACAGCTTTGCAGTGTCGTTCCTCGGAAACTCGGACAACCTCAATCCCAACAAGGTCCAAGGGCAGAAGATTATCGACGCCTATGGGCGGATCATGGCGTGGAAACTTGCCCAGTACCACCGCAACCCCTTGGGGACCGCGGTGCTTACCTCGGCAGGGCCGGGTCCTGGCCAAGGCACGACTTCCATGTACTGGCCCGGCCAAAAGGTTCGCGTGCCCACGATCCTCGGCCACGGAGATATCGGGAGTACGGCTTGTCCGGGCAAGTTCTTGCACTCCTCGCTTGATGCGATTCGCGCATCCGTTGTGCAAAAGATGGGCGCGATGTTCTACAGCCCGACAGTCTCGGGTCGGGACTGGGGTTCGGCGACCAACATGGTCGTGCAGGCAAGAGCCACGGCGGATACCGCATGGACAGTGCGCATCTATTCTGCTTGCGGTGATCTGAAGAGGACTCTTACAGGTGATGTTGCAAGTGGAGTTGTACTCTCAGCCGCCTGGGACGGTAATGACGAATTAGGTAAACCGGTACCGCCAGGCACGTATCGGTTCGAACTTACCGGTGACAGCGCCGCTGACGCGCCACTGCCGTGGACTGGGTTTGGCGTCATAGCGGCTACGGCGACATCACCGATCGATCCGTGCTCCCCACCCGACGCATTCACCATCAACGGAACCGGCTACGGCCATGGTGTGGGCCTGTCTCAATGGGGTGCGTTGTCGATGGCTCGCGAAGGGTGGGCGGTCGATCGCATTCTTAAGTACTACTACACCGGGACAACAGTGGCCACTGTTGATGACAACGTAAGCCTGCGTGTGGGCTTGATGACTCAAGCCGATGCCATTCGGCTGCGCATGGATGGTGACGCGGTTGCAACTTTGAGCATCGGCTCGCGTGTCGTTGATATTCCTGCAGGAGCCGTCGTTAACACGAAAAGTCTTGACGGACGAGTTCGGGCTTTTCTGCGCACTGCAGCCGGGGTCAAGTCCCTAGGCTCCGCGCTCAAAGTGACACTCACGCCCGATGACGGCATCGTCAATGTGGTCGGTCCGGGACAGGATTTAACGACAGGAAGTCGATACGGACATGGCGCAATAGAGATTTCAGCTGCCCCGGGCGCAGCACCAAGTCTCATTGCCGTAAATATCGTCAACCTTCATCGCGATTACTTGCTAGGGATTGCAGAAGTGGTTTCGACGTGGCCGCAAGCCGCCCTGCGTGCTCAAGTCGTTGCTTCGCGTTCCTATGCCCTATATGCGTATTCCCAAGGCGTTCGAGCGGATTGCCGTTGCCACCTCAATGACGGCGATGCGCCGTATTTCGACCAGACCTACCGCGGCGTTGATGTCGTGGAGGGAGTTGGTGGCGCGAATTGGACAAAGGCCGTGGACGCCACCGAAGTGGGCGATACGCAAGGGCGTGCAATTCTCTATCAGGGAGTTGCGATTCCAGCGTTTTATACGGCTTCGACCGGTGGTCGGACCATGTCCGCTAGTGATGTGTGGGGCGGTTCGATTCCGTGGGCTGTGAGTGTGGATGATTCGTGGAGCCTGAAGGCGTCAGAGAACCCCTACCGATCGTGGTCTGTGACTGTCTCGCAGGCCGACATGGCTGCGCTGTTCGGCCTTCCTGAAGTGATGAGGGTTCGGGTGACATCGCGCTTTGAGTCAGGAGCGCCGAAGATCCTCACGGCGAGTGCACGGGACGGTTCGACGGCTCGGATCGCAGGTCTCCAACTGCGTTCAAACTTTGATCTCCACTCTGCATACGTCACCGGTATTCAGGGGGCAAGTGGAAACGCCCCTGTTCCGCCGGTAGTGCGCAGCGTGACGCTCGACATGTCCCCTGCCGCTCCGCGACAAGGTGATGACGTGTCCTTGACTGGGCAGGTCTCTCCGCAAGGCGCTGGTCTTACTGTGATTCGTCAGGTGCGGTACCTGGGTGGGACGACCTGGAATGATCGCGCGAGCGCTACGACGGATGCGGACGGCAACTACTCCTTCACCATCGGTGCGATCACTTCTAGCGGTGATACTTACTCTTGGCGTGTGGTCGTGCTGAGTGGAAGCACCATCATCGCAACGAGTCCAATTCGAACGGTTACGGTTCTTTAGATACGGCGCTTACCCGTTCAATTTCTGCGCGCGACGCACGGAGAGCAAGATCCTCATCGGCCACGATTACCACAGAACCGTTAACGACCAATGGCACTGCGAGAGCCGCGAGCCAACCGGCGGCCGTTCCTAGTCCCGTATGCGCGTCCGGAACGGGGTCGACGGCCATAAGTCGTCCACCTTGGCCCAGACGCCACGCATCTGCGAGTACCTGCGCGACCGACATCACCTCGCCTGCGTCCAGAACGGTTCCATCCGCGAGGAGCATGGCCGGATCAGCGAGTCCGGGGGTGCTAATGGGCGCGAAAATGTCCGGGTGGTTTCGCCCCGGGAGAGCGAGCGGGCTCAAGTCGACCTCGAGCACGTCGAGGGCGAACTCGGACGATGGCGCCCCTTGCCCCACGATCGCAAGTTGCGCCTTTCCTGTGTAATCGGGAGCAGCGATAGCGCGAACCGACCAGCAGGCACCCAGCCAGACGGCACGCTGCCAGTGCATCGGCAGATGCAATGCCACAGTGTCCCCGGGTTGGATGTCGTGCTCGTCCCTGAGCAGGCCAGAGCACTTAGCGACGCCGTTGAGCAGGGTCGCCAAAGACAACTCGACTCGGTGGCCGTGCGTGTCTTCATACCAAGTGATGAAGGGTTGGCTCCGATCGCCGCCACGGTGCATGGCCGCGTACGGAGTCACAATGCCGTCGTCGCGTAAGCCCACACGCCGGACGTTAGCGCGGAGGGGAGGGTTGCGTATGGCACAGTGGCAATGTGACTGAAGCAGTGTTGCTCGTGGGCGGGCAAGGAACCCGACTGCGGCCCCTGACCATGGAGACGCCCAAGCCCATGCTGCCGGTTGCCGGAGTCCCGGTGACCGAGCATCAAATCGCAAGAGCGCGTGAGGCCGGTGTCACGCGGATTGTCCTCGGTACCTCGTATCGCGCGGAGGTCTTCGAGGAGTATTTCGGAGACGGGTCGCGTTTCGGCGTCGAGCTCATTTACGTCACCGAGGATGAGCCGCTCGGCACGGGTGGAGCGATTCGCAATGTGGCCGACCATCTGCAAAGTGGACCCGATGACCCGGTTTTGGTCTTCAACGGTGATGTCCTTTCGGGCGTTGACCTACGCGGGCTCATCAACCGTCACACGTCCGACGACTGTGCCGTGACGCTGTACCTCACTCGAGTAGCAGACCCACGCGCATACGGACTGGTTCCGACCAACGCACAAGATTGGGTCACCGGATTTCTGGAGAAGCCGACGACCCCCGAGGAGATCGTCACCGATCAGATCAACGCTGGCGCGTACGTCTTCCGACGTTCGGCGATCGATCAAATTCCTGCAGGCCGAGTGGTGTCAGTCGAGCGCGAAGTTTTCCCCACTCTGATCGCCGATGGTGCACGTGTCGCGGGTTACATCGATGACGGGTACTGGCTCGATCTGGGCACGCCCATGGATTTCGTGCGCGGATCATGCGACCTGGTTTTGGGTATTGCCCCGTCGCCTGCGGTGCCTGGTCCGATCGGCGAGAGTCTGGTGCTCGCGGGAGCACGCGTGGGAGAAGGCGCTGTTGTTTCCGGTGGTTCGGTCGTTGGTGCCGGTGCCGTTGTCGAGTCCGGCGCTGTGGTGGATGGCTCGGTGGTTATGGCCAATGCGTTCATCGCCGCCGGAGCAAAGGTCTACGGCAGCGTCATCGCCGCCGGAGCTCACGTTTCGAATGGAGCGAGTCTCCGCGGAGTGGTCGTTGGGCCCCGCGCCGTTGTCGGCGCCTTCAACGAGCTTAGAGAAGGTGCCCGCGTGTGGCCAGACGTGAGGCTCGCAGACCTCTCAGTTCGCTTTAGCTCCGATCGTTAGCCGATATCTCTTAGAGCAGGAAATCGGAAACCTTGAGAGCCTGACGCGGCGCGCTCTCGCTGCCGGCATAACCCACCGCCACGGCCCCGAGTGGTTGCCAGGTGGCAGGGAGCGAGAGAGACTCGCGCACCACATCGGCGCAAAACATCGACGAAGAGATCCACGCAGAGCCAAGTCCGTGTGCGGCGAGCGCCACCAGTAGCGATTGCACGGCGGCTCCACCTGCCGCAATGAACATGTCGCGCTCGGACGATGTCCTGCGTACATCAGGATATGTATGTGCATTGTCGAGTGTGACAAATGGCATCAGCAGGACTGGCGCTGAGCGCAGCAGATCTCCACGAGCCAGTCGCTTGGCAATAGATTCATCTGAATATCCATCAAGCTCACGCAGGTCGCGCTCCCATTGCGCGCGCATAGCGTCAAGTAGGCCGAGACGTTTATGGGTGTCTATGCGCAGGAAACGCCACGGCTGCGTGTGATGGGGGGCTGGTGACGTGATCGCTTGAGCAACCGCCGCTTCGATGAGACTGTTTTCGACTGCTGTCTGGCTGAAACGGCGGACGGTGCGACGTTGCGCGATGGCGCCCTGAGCCCCAGAGTTCATGGCCTCAGCTGTGCCCAACCAGAAGAGGTCTTCGCTACTGTTTCGGATGAGCGCCTGAGCGCCTGGTCCATCTTCGTCGCATGTCCATGCCTGCATTCCACGAACAACCGCCACGGGCATACCGGAGTCCTTGCCTTTGACGAGGTCCGAAGCAGCAGCGATTTCGTCGGCGATTGCAACAATTGTCATCTCTAGCGGATGGCCAAATGAGTCCACACGTCCGCGATGGTCTTCTAGGGGGTGTATGCCCGCGCAACCAATTGCCGCATCTGTTACGCCTTCGCGCCAAGCCCGGCCCATCGTGTCGGTGATAATCACGCCAAGACGAAGACCACTCACATCTTGGAGTGCACGCCGCAGTTCGCGAGCCGAACGATCAGGATCCACGGGAAGAAGGACAACTGTGCCTTGCTCGGTATTGCTCGCGTCGACACCTGCTGCCGCCATGATGAGCCCGTGTCGTGTTTCCACGATGCGCGTAAGGCCCCGTGGCGTGCGCTTGTTGGCTACGACGCGCACTGACTCATTGCTTATCGCCGCTTCACGATCTGCGCCGGAAATCACGCGGTCCTCGGCTTTGCTCACAACCTTGCTGGTTATGACCAGAATGTCGCCATCGCGAAGTCCCGTGGTGCCGTCCGCCCAAGTGGTGTTCTTGAATTGGGCTGAGCACAGCGCAGCCAAGTCATCGTCAGCGCAGATGCGGGGAAGGCCAGCAATCCCCACGATTTGCAGAGTCATGCGCGCGTGAGATTCGCAAGATCGATGGCTCTCGCGGCCATTGCGGCTGTCGCGTCAAGGTCGCTCATCAGTAGCGGAACTGCCACACATTGAATGCCCAGCGACTCGACTTTTGACACAACGTCGGAATCGGATGTATCGACCAGCCACCCATCAAGTAGATCCGAGCCGTAGTTACGTGCGACTGCCTCTGCCGTGGTGTCGATACCTACGGCCTGCAAACACGCATCGGCCATTCCATGGACGGGACGCCCGCCGATGATGGGGGAGACGCCGATCACAGGCGCAGCTGTCCGAATGATCGCCTCGCGCACGCCAGAGACTTGAAGGATCGTCCCAATCGAGACGATAGGGTTGGAAGGCGGAAAGAGGATCAGATCGGCCGACTCGATCGCCTCAAGAACGCCAGGTGCTGGTCGCGCATCTTCCATGCCAATAACTGTGAATCCATGCGCCGGAATTGATGCTCGCCAACGAATCCACCACTCCTGGAAATGAATCGCGATTTGCATCGGATTACCGAGGTCATCGCAAGCGCCCGAAGGGTCATCGACGATCACGTGAGTTTCGGCCCGTTGATCGCTCATCGGGAGCAGCGTCACTCCGGGTTGCCAGCGTGCGCACAGCGCGGCAGTGACATCCGAGAGTGCATAACCTGAATTGAGCGACTGGGTGCGGACTAAGTGTGTGGCGATGTCGCGGTCACCGAGGCCGAACCACGCAGGCTCAACGCCGTACGCCGCCAGCTCGTCCTTGGCCGTGAAAGTCTCCGCCTCTCGACCCCAGCCGCGCTCCTCGCTGATCCCCCCACCAAGTGTGTACATCACCGTGTCAAGGTCCGGGCACACACGTAATCCGTGAACCCAGATGTCGTCACCGGTGTTTCCGATGACGGTGACATCGGCTTCGGGCACCAATCCGGTGGCCATGCCATGAAGTAGGCCGCGGAGGAAACGGGCGCCGCCGACGCCCCCAGCTAGTGCCGTGATTCGCATGGGGGCATCCTGCCACTGTCGGGGTCGTAGAGTGACCGGGTGGAGTCAGTTAATCAGCGGCAGGTAGTGCGGGCCCTCGGCCGGGCCGAGCGCGGGGTCGCGCTCGATCGGGATGAGATCACGGCTTTGTTGTATTGCCGTGGCGCTGAGCTCGATCGCCTGCTTGATGTCTCAACGCGCATTCGCGATCAGGGACTCGCCGCTGCTGGTCGACCGGGCATAATTACCTACTCGCGCAAAGTGTTCATTCCGCTCACGCGCTTGTGCCGTGACCGTTGCCACTACTGCACTTTCGCGACTGTGCCTGGGCGTGTCGAGTCGGCGTTTCTAGAGCCAGATGAAGTGCTTCGGATAGCCCGCGAGGGCGCTGCGCTGGGCTGCAAGGAAGCTCTATTCACTCTGGGTGATCGCCCCGAGGAGCGCTGGCCCGTAGCGCGCGAATGGCTCGACGAGCACGGATTCGACGACACGCTCGCCTATGTCCGTGCCATGGCAATTCGTGTTTTGGAAGAGACGGGTCTGCTCCCTCACCTCAACCCCGGCGTGATGTCGTGGCAGGAAATGCAGCGGCTCAAACCAGTGGCGCCGAGCATGGGAATGATGCTTGAGACCACGTCTGAACGGCTGTGGTCTGAACCTGGTGGCCCACACTTCGGTAGTCCAGACAAGGAACCTAAGGTTCGCCTCCGAGTTCTCGAAGATGCCGGCAGGCTGGCAATTCCCTTTACGTCCGGCATCTTGGTCGGGATCGGTGAGACCCCAGATGAGCGCGTAGATGCTCTTCTGGAATTGCGTGCCGTGCACCGCAGACACGGCCACCTACAAGAAGTGATCGTGCAAAATTTTCGATCCAAGCCGGACACGGCTATGCGCAACGTGGCTGATCTTGAGGATGAGGAGTACCTCGCCACTCTGGCTACCGCTCGAGTAGTGCTCGGCTCGCGCATGCGGCTGCAGGCACCGCCTAATCTCACCGAACCCGCCGCGCTCACTCGACTGCTACGCGCGGGCGTCGATGACTGGGGCGGCGTGAGTCCGCTAACCCCCGACCACGTCAATCCCGAACGACCTTGGCCGCAGATCGACGCGCTCGCGCAACTCACGGCTGATGCGGGTTTCTCCTTGCGCGAGCGGCTCACAGCGCACCCCGAATATGTCCTGCGTCCCGACCCCTGGATCGACGCCCGGGTCCTGCCGCACGTCAATGCCCTACGAGACGAGATCGGGCTTGCAAATCATCACGCTGCTGTTGTGGGGATTGCCTGGCAGGAGCCTGATGACGAGGCTCAGCAGGGTGTCTATGCAGCTTTCGCAGCCCAGCACGGCGGAGGGCGTACCGAACTTCACGTAGAGGTGGATTCGATCGGTCGGACGGGCGACCGCCGAAGTGACTTCGACGAGGTCTATGGCGATTGGTCGGAATTGCGCGAGCGTACGTCGAGTTGGGCATCTGCACCAGAGCGACTGGATTCCGATGTCGTGCGCGCACTCTCACTCGCGGAGAAAGATCCTGGAGCACTTGCTTTAGAGGAGAACCACGACCTGGCAGTGG